>ERZ780667.51-NODE-51-length-5974-cov-6.069100_pt1 | contig 5974 bp, 3 predicted proteins | sample MGYA00375005_ERZ780667 | MGnify/ENA metagenome assembly ERZ780667 | reverse complement strand
CCTGAACAGGGTGCCCACAAAGAACAAAGAAATTACACCATTCGAGGAATAGGAGAAAAAGAGATTAAATCTCTCTTATCTGTGAATATGGGGTTGTTTGGCAAAGGTGCATGTGCCAATTAACAAGAAGCGAAAGCTTGGACCCAAAACCGTTGACTGTGTTTTTCTTGGTTATGCTATACACAGCGTGGGTTATAGATTCTTGATAATAAATTCCAAAATACCGGATATATATGAGGGTACTATCACGGAATCGAGAGATGCAACATTTTTTGAAGATGAATTTCCCATGAAAAATACACCTAGCATTTCTAGTCATAATTCTATTTCTTCTGAGGATGTCCATGAACTGATAAATAATGATGATTTTGAAACTCATGATAATACAGTCACTCGAAAGAGCAAGAGACAAAGGGTTGCAAAATCCTTTGGTGAGGACTTTATTATATACCTCGCGGAAAACACTCCCACAACCATTGCCGAGGCATATTCATCCATTGATGCTGACTTATGGAAGGAAGCAGTGCAAAGTGAGATGGATTCTATTATGTCTAATGGGACCTGGGAAGTGGTTGATCGTCCTTATGGATGTAAACCTGTGGGGTGTAAATGGGTGTTCAAAAAGAAAATGAGGCCTGATGGTACTGTTGAGAAGTACAAGGCAAGGCTAGTTGCTAAAGGCTATACACAAAAGGAAGGAGAGGACTATTTTGACACTTATTCACCAGTTGCCCGACTGACGACCATACGTGTGCTAATATCCTTGGCTGCCTCACACGGTCTTCTCATTCATCAGATGGATGTTAAGACAGCTTTCTTGAACGGAGAGCTTGAGGAAGAGATCTATATGGATCAGCCTGATGGATTTGTGGCAAAAGGTCAAGAGGGTAAGGTTTGTAAGCTGCTAAAATCCTTGTATGGCCTAAAGCAAGCCCCTAAGCAGTGGCATGAGAAATTTGATAAAACTTTAACATCAGCCGGCTTTGTGGTGAATGAAGCTGATAAATGTGTATACTATCGGTTCAGTGGAGGCAATTGTGTCATTTTGTGCTTATATGTGGATGACATTTTGATATTCGGGAATAATGTCGATGTGATCAAAGAAGTGAAGAATTTTTTGTCTAATAATTTTGAGATGAAAGACTTGGGTGAGGCTGATGTTATTCTCAACATTAAGCTTTTGAGAGAAGAAGGAAATGGTGGGGTTACTCTTGTGCAGTCCCACTATGTGGAAAAGGTGTTAAATCGTTTTGGGTACGATGACTGTTCACCAGCTCCAACTCCTTATGACCCAAGCGTGATTTTGAGGAAAAATCGGAAAATTGCAAGAGACCAACTGAGATATTCACAAATAATTGGTTCTCTCATGTATTTGGCTAGTGCGACCAGGCCTGATATCTCGTTTGCTGTGAGCAAGCTAAGCCGGTTTGTGTCAAATCCGGGAGATATTCACTGGGGTGCTCTTGAGAGAGTACTACGCTATCTAAAAGGCACAATGAGTTATGGCATTCACTTTACCGGGTATCCAAGGGTACTAGAAGGTTATTGTGATGCTAATTGGATTTCTGATGCTGATGAGCTGTATGCCACAAGCGGATATGTGTTCCTGCTTGGAGGTGGCGCTGTTTCCTGGAAGTCTTGCAAGCAGACTATCTTAACGAAGTCTACAATGGAAGCAGAACTGACAGCATTGGATACTGCTGGCGCTGAAGCCGAGTGGCTACGTGAGCTCCTTATGGATTTGCCGGTTGTCGAGAAACCTATACCGGCTATATCCATGAACTGTGACAACCAAACCGTGATAACAAAGGTTAACAGTTCTAAGGACAATATGAAATCTACAAGGCATGTGAAAAGGCGCCTGAAGACTGTCAGAAAATTGAGAAACTCCGGAGTAATATCATTGGACTATGTCCATACATCTAATAATCTGGCAGATCAGTTTACTAAGGGTCTATCACGCAATGTGATAGAAGGTGCATCGAGGGAGTTGGGCTTGAGACCCACTTGAAGTCATTCCATAGTGGTAACCTGTCCTTTGTGATCGGAGATCCCGTGAATTAGGATGGCGAAACAAGCTAGTGGATGGCTGAGGGAGAGACTCCTTAGAATAAAGTCTAGCTCATTTGAGATGCACCGTCTCTCCAATACTGCTAGGGAGGGAGATTAAATTCTTAATGTGATCCGAGTGGCTTGAAAAAGCAGGGATGTTGTCCTACAGGGCATTCGAAAAGGAACACATCTATATGAGTTCGATTGCTAGTCACAATCTATGAGATGTGGGTAATGTCTAGATACTCATGAAAAAGGCCAGGAAGTGTGACTTATAAGCTTCAAACAGAGGGAATGCTCTTTGCAGCCTAGTATCAGTTAAGGATTCTAGCGAAACTCATCTCACACAAAACTGTCAATTCAAGGCTTTGTCCATTGATCAGTTGTGGCTGAGTGTAGCTATTATTCTAGATGGATGTTCAACTTAACAGTCTCCATCGAAACACTGGTATATAAAAGAATTGTGGTTCTGAGATATTTTCGCATTGTACCTTAGAGTTTGGTGGGGATTGTTAGATATAATGTGCATTTGGGCCATTAATATTTAATAAATCTAATAAAACTCTATGGTCCAATATTGCACATTAAGTGGTTTAATTGTGAGCGTGGACATGCATGGCAAACAAACGGACGGGCATGGCCTAATTCTTGTCACTAATTATGGGAGTTATCAACCAAAATTAGTGATGCATGTATTGCTGCATGCTCTGGTGCATGTGGTCACTAATTACGGGAGTTACTAACCAAATTAGTGCTGCATGCATTGCTGCATGCATGCTCTTGTGCAAGCGCTGCTACATGCGTGAGAGACTTATCGTCTCCTCTGGTAGCTGCGGGCAGCTTCTGGCCTTCTGTCTTCCTTTGCTATAAGTCAAGTAGACCACCTTCAGTTAAAAGCTTGCAACAATCACAATCCAGCTGCACTTTGAGTTTTTCCCGTTCCGTCTCCTGCGCGCACACGAGATGGAAGAGTAGGCCTCCGAAACGTCTCCGTCCGCTGGGTTCACCTGCTCGGGTGAGGACGGCAATCACGTTTTTGGGGAGTGTCAGCGGCGGCACGACTACTCGTTTCTGTTCCCTGTTCCCGGCGGCGACGTCAACTTCTTCCTGTTCGGGCGACGGCGCGGCACGACTTCTTCCTGGCGCTAGGCGAACGAGCGGGATCTTCACAGCAACTTTTCTGCACTGCACCAAGCGGGACGACTACATCGACAAAGCACCATGTCGCTTTCGGGTGCTTCCGGCTCTGCCGCTGGGTATGCCGATTTAATTCTGAAAATCAATAATTTTGTGTCTAGTGTCTACAGCATGTTTAACGTGTTTTTATTGAGAAATATCACATGTCATGTCTTGCTGTTTGGCACTGGAATATTTTTCATGATGATGTTGATGATGTATTATTTGGACAAGCACATATATGATATCATGTTAATCTTTCTTGCATCATTTTTATGGAATAAATTAAACATGAATTTGCCTAGATTTCTAACAATCCAAAAACGTGATTATAGGCAATTTTCCTCTGTTGGCTTTGCGAGTATGTTGAAACCACCGCCGTTTGAGGGCACTCACTATAAGAGATGGCGCCAGAAAACTATTCTGTGGTTGTCCTCTATGCGTTGCTTTTATGTGGTGACTGAGATACCTGCCACTGTTCGAACCGTTGATGAGCAACGTCAGTTCGATCATGATGACACCAATTGTAGGGGTGGCTTGCTGAGCGTCATTGGAGATTCTCTCATTGATGCATATATTCAGCTTCCGACTGGTAAGGCTATTTGGGATGCTCTTGAGGCCCGTTACGGCATTTCTGACGCCGGTTCTGAGCTGTACGTCATGGAGCAGTTCCATGACTATCGGATGGTTGAGAACCGTCCGGTAGTCGAACAGGCTCATGAAATACAGGCACTGGTGAAGGAACTTGAGCTGTTTGGGTGTGCGCTTCCCGACAAGTTTGTGGCGGGTTGCATGATTGCAAAGCTGCCACAATCTTGGACTGACTTTGCAACTTCTCTGAAACATAAGAGGCAAGAATTTAGCACTGCTGAGCTTGTTGGGACTCTTGATGTTGAGGACAAGGCTAGAGCAAAAGATGTCAAAGGCAAGAAGATTGTTGAGGGGAGTTCTAGCGCACATGTGGTGCAAAAGAATCGTCCCAAACCACATAAAAAGAAATTTCAGCAAGAGCTTAAGCAGAAGCCCTCCACTTCTTTCAAGAAGGGAAAAAAGATGACTAAGGAAAAGATGAACTGTTTCACCTGTGGCAAGACTGGGCACTTTGCAAGAGAGTGTCCTGAGGCTAAATGGAAGCCTCCTGCACAGAAATCAGTCAACACCGTTGAGACTGAAGCTGCAACTTCTGGGTATGGTAAATTTTTACCTTTTGCATTTTCAGTTTGTTATTCACCTGATTGGTGGGTTGATACCGGTGCAAATATTCATGTGTGTGCTGATTTTTCCTTATTTTCTTTTTACCAGGCCGGGCGGGCTGCCTCCTTGCTGATGGGGAATGGAGCGCGTGCAGCTGTTCATGGTGTTGGTACGGTCGATCTGAAACTTACTTCGGGAAAGACCGTGCAGCTCAAGAACGTGCATCATGTCCCCTCAATAAAGAAGAACTTGATTAGTGGCTCCTTACTCTGTCGTGAAGGTTATAAGCTAGTATTTGAATCCAATAAATGTGTTGTTTCTAAATATGGAACTTTTGTTGGAAAAGGCTATGAGAGCGGAGGCTTGTTCCGCTTGTCTTTGGTTGATACTTGCTTTAAATCTGTGAACAATGTGGTTAGTAATGTTGAGACTAATATTTGGCATTCGAGGTTATGTCATGTTAATGTTGGTTGCATGTCTCGCTTAGCTAGTTTGAATTTAATTCCTAAATTTGATGTGGTCAAAAATTCAAAGTGCCATGTGTGTGTTGAAGCAAAACAACCTCGCAAGCCTCACAAGGCTGCTGCGGCGAGAGAGTTGGCACCGCTTGAATTAATTCATTCAGATATTTGTGAGATGAATGGAATATTGACCAAAGGTGGCAAGAAATATTTCATGACGCTTATAGATGATTGCACTAGATTTTGCTATGTGTATCTGTTAAAAACAAAGGATGAAGCGTTGCATTATTTTAAAATCTATAAGGCTGAGGTAGAAAACCAACTTGAAAAGAAAATTAAACGGGTGCGTTCTGATCGCGGTGGAGAATATTTCTCAAATGAGTTTTCTGAGTTTTGCGCGGAGCATGGAATTATTCATGAGAGGACACCACCATACTCACCTCAATCCAATGGGATTGCTGAGAGGAAGAACCGTACTCTAACTGATTTGGTTAACGCCATGTTAGAAACTGCGGGACTATCTAAGGAATGGTGGGGTGAGGCGATTTTGACAGCGTGTCATGTCCTGAATAGGGTGCCCACAAAGAACAAAGAAATTACACCATTCGAGGAATGGGAGAAAAAGAGATTAAATCTCTCTTATCTGCGAACATGGGGTTGTTTGGCAAAGGTGAATGTGCCAATTAACAAGAAGCGAAAGCTTGGACCCAAAACCGTTGATTGTGTTTTTCTTGGTTATGCTATACACAGCGTGGGTCATAGATTTTTAATAACAAGTTCTAAAATACCGGATATGATTGAAGGTACTATCATGGAATCGAGAGACGCAACATTTTTTGAAAATGAATTTCCCATGAAAAATACACCTAGCACTTCTAGTCATGATTCTATTTCTTTTGATGATATCCATGAACCGATAAATAATGCTGATTTTGAAACCCATGTGGAAACTCCTGAGGAGGATAATAATACAGTCGCTCGAAAGAGTAAGAGACGAAGGGTTGTAAAATCCTTTGGTGAAGACTTTATTATATACCTTGTGGAAGACACTCCCACAACCATTGCTGAGACATATTCATCTATTGATGCTG
>ERZ780667.50-NODE-50-length-5975-cov-24.294426_pt1 | contig 5975 bp, 7 predicted proteins | sample MGYA00375005_ERZ780667 | MGnify/ENA metagenome assembly ERZ780667 | reverse complement strand
AGAACTTAACAAAGTGGAATGTCCGACTACTGTTCTTAACCCAAATCAAAGAAAACAACAGAAATACTCGACCAGTATTAAGGAGAGGAGACCAAACAAGCAACGGATTGAGCAACTAGCGCGAAAGCCGTTGCGCTAACGCGCATCCGTTTTCTTGCTTTGTAGATTTCACGCTTACTGTTTGCTTTTTCGATTTAACTTATTAAGTTAAGTATTTGATTTTCCTCTATGGAATTTCATCCTATGTATGTGTTGTTTGTTTAGATGCCTTTCCTCTTATGGAACGTTAGGCAGGCTCCTTATCTTACTCTAAAGCAATGTGGTGCCAGACCTCTGAAATGTAATTGCTGGACCAGCTATTTCATCTTCAATTTCTGGTCATCTAGCCTATTTCGTAGTTGCAGGTGGGAACGTTTAATACTGCCTTTGATCCGTTTCGAGCAACCTCCTCGCTAGTTAAGAGGAAGTCTTGTCTTGACCAATAGCCCAGCCCTCTCTTGTCTTTCAAGCTTACCTTCGTCTGTAATATTCGATACCACTGAATGGGGAAGTGCGCCTGTAGGCCTATTCAGTAAGTTTTCTTTCATCTACGATTTTCCGAGAAAAAATTCTATCGCTTTGACCGAACGACATGATACGTTGAGTCTGGTAGTTACTGACTGGCACCGAAGGAAACTCGCCAGAAAAAAGCACTTCAATGCGGAAAGCACATCCTATCTATCTGCAAAGTAAATCACAGCTGTCTTCCTTCCTAGCTGCCAACGAATTTAGTAAAAAATCGATCCATCCTCATTTCATCAAGATTGAAATTTCCTTTCTTTTTCCTAGGGATTAGACAAAGTCAGAAAATGGGATTCTGCTTTAACAGTACATCAATAAGAAGGAATAGCTGGTTCACGGTAAAGAACTCATGCTATAGGGATCGAGCCTAAACCAAACGATTTTTAAGCATTTCTTTGTACAGCACCAAATCATTCCACCTCGACTATTTCATCCACAGAAGCGTATCTGACAACTATGTCATCATCGTTTTTTTCTTCCGAAAGCTAGAAAGGGCCTACCTAGTGCTTGCATTTCGGGGTAAAGTAGCTTTCTCCGGCTCAACAAGAGCTGCCTGCAAACATGGAATGCCAATGCAATGATCAGAACTTCCTTGCCAAGGGAACGAAAGACAATCCTAAAAGAAAGGAAGAAGTCGACATCCTGATTTATTATCATGCTTTGACCTTTATTTTCTGACAGGCGAGTAATAAGTGTACGTGCCTTTCCCTTTCCATACCCTAAATCAGGTTTGATTTGAGCCTGGGTGGATACTGTATCAATAGACTATACTATGTCAGTACGGGACTAGAGACAGTAGGGGAGATCCTTTGATCACCTCTAAGGAAGTCTAGTCTGACTCTATAGGGTAAAAAAGAACAAGAGCATGAGTTGGGTCTGTGATTCCTGTTCGAGAAGCGGTTCCAACATCTGCCTCAGGGTCTTGTGATAAAATTGATATAGGATTGGGCATTGGTGTCCTCCTGGGTGCCAGGCAAAGAAAAAGAGAAAGGTCTCTCTCGCCTGTCCAGTGATTTTCTTCGATTTCCTTGTTCTTCTTTCCCAGGATTTCCAGATCGCACTCATGGAACTCAGAACCATGCTTTCAAGTACAGAGGACTCCTGAATAAGCTGACTTCGTTTTATTGAATAGCCAAGCCAAGACCCTGGCAGTCAAACCTTAAGAAAGATAAGGAAGATTGATTGGACTTGAATTCCCACTTGATTGCTTTTTATCTCTCCTCATGTTTTGCTAATAGTTTTTATCAACATGGAGATATGAAAGTAGAGAACGCATTGCATTCAATGTGATTTCCGCTGCCTTGCTTCGATTTCGTGCGTTTAAAGGCAGGGTTGAGCAACCAATCATAAGCCAGCGAGAAAACGGATGCATTTCCCGTGCCCCTATTTAGTTAGTACTTTCGAGTTAAGAGCGAGAAAACGAACTATTTAATAAGGCCCGTGCAACGGCTGTAGAGTGAAAAGGCCATGAGGATGGCTACGGCTTTGAAGCTCCAAAGTCTACCATAGATAGAATGGAAGAGACAGCCTATCACTGCACTGATCCACCAAGGCTAGGGATATCCAATGGGATGGAGCTATTTCCCTTGGCACCTTATAGTCCTCAGACGATGAACAGAGCACTAGATGCCCTAATCTACTCCTATGCTAAGTGTCTTTGTTTGGTTTGATTTCTTGTGTTTGCATGTATGGGCTAGCCGTCAGTGTTCAATGCTTATGTTAATATAATAACGTCAAAATGTGCTGTGCTGCAAATTCATGTTCAAATTGAAATAAGGCCGAAGGGCTAAGTGTACTACTGGAGATTAAGCCTTTCCTGCTCTGAAGTTTCCTTTTGAGTCTGCGCCGTCTGAAATACCAAACCCTAAATCTTGCTAGTTCAATTCGTGTGTTTTACGTGAGCGCGCTTCACTAGTGTGTGTAGAAAAAACACACTAACTTGATCATAAAAGAAAGTGAAACGTTTTGTCTTTCACAAAGTAGATACAATTACCCGCAAGCGCCTCACATGCGACGAATGGACCTTAGCCACGAGTTGTCCGGCCTAGACGCTGATAACGCGAAGACACCTGGGGAAGATCGGCCCAAAGCCGTTGACAATGATCTGGATGTCGAAAAATCTAAGGAGACTCTAAAGAATGATGAGCGGCCTAGCGTCGTCGCAATCATGCTATACTGCCATGGGAAAAAGACTTCCAGTGTATCAGTGGCTTTTCCCCTTCAAGCTGCAGTCAGAAGGAGTCCTCCCGCCAAAGGCAAGACTTTCTCTCGAGAGTCAGAGCTTCGAGACGACTTTCGCAGATGTTCAATCTTGCGAGGCGTATGAGCAAGATTTTGAGTACTCTCCCGACCTGTTAGAGGCCACCCTAATAAAATAAGCAGAGATTGCCGGGAAAACGTTGCTCAACAAGAAGATCTCAGTAACCAACTCGAAAAAGGAGACCCTGGCATAACAAGTGGTGATCTCTGTACTAGAATAGAAGCCCTGCTAATTGTGAAGAACCCACAGCCGGGAGCGTTAGCAACTGGATTTTCCCACACTCCGTTATACCCTCCCTTGGGGGATGGCTTGGTGCTAATGTAGGACTTTCGGAGACCTTCCGCTTGCTGTTTTGGTCCAGCCTGAGTGGCCATAACTTATACTGTGATTTAGTTTGGAGCGGTCTTGCTCTTGTTGTTCCGTTGTTGCGCGTCCTATTCTGGTGCATTTCTCTCCTAACCTGTAGAGTGGCCTAATGGTTTAATCCTTTCCAGCTGTACTCTTTAACCAGGACTACCCGGACCCGATATTGGGCGGTCTTTCAGTGGTGCCTTTTCAAGGCGGTAACCAAATGTCGATCGTTCTACACTAGCAGTATAAGGGCGGGAAGACTGACGAAGTAGAAGGTTCGGTTCGCTATTTGCTACTGTCTAATCTAGTGCGCTTGCTTACGTGTGCTTTCTTTCTACTCTAGTGCGCTGAGCTGCTTCTCCTTCCGCTCGCCCCGGTCTTTGATCGAAGGTCTGGTATCCGCACCGACGCGACTACTAATTCAAAGGCATGCTCTACCTCGCACCTGACCAGCAAAATGACGTATAGTAACGTCATAGCTGTGACCCGAACCACAGTGCTCATCAAAGATGGTAGTGCCTTCTGCATTGCGCTAAATGATAAAGCCTATTTATTCCTATGTCTTTCTTGGTAAAAAACCACCTGCGATTTCTGAGAAGTCTTTCTGCTTAGAGCAAGAAGCGGAACTAAGGTGACACCTAGAAAAATGAAGGAAGTCATTTCTTATTTTTTTCATAAGAATACCGACCTAGCTTCAATTGCTTCAGTTGGAGCTGCTGTCGGTATTGGGATCCTATTCGTTTTCGCACTCCACAGATGGAGTGTTCCTTCACTCGCCCAGGAACCCATTCCCCGTCGCGTCTGGGAATATGGCGAAGAGCTCGGCTTCTTCCAAATGAGAATGTCGACTCCTCGAATGCCAATCGATATCTCGAGGAAATTGCGCATGTCCTCGAATTTCGATTTTTTGATCAACAAGCCATTGAATCACTTCCAGGGGGGGGGCACTCCTGGGTGGAGCTTGCGAGGACTGTAATTTCAAGGACGATCAGTCCGGATTTGACCGATATCGACATTCTCGCCTACGCCTATTGCATATTAATGGAGAAGGGGCAATCCAATGAGATAATGACAGAAGCCCTTAAAATCCAGCTGCTATGGCTGCAAGGGTTATCCATTTCATAGGCGAGGGTGGGGGAGAAGCAAGCCGAACCTCTGATCGACCCGGACACGTCCAAAATTCTCGGCGTCGAGAGAAAGACGAGATTCAGTAAGTAATTCAGTGAGTGCTTTCTTTTATAAGAAGAGCGTCGGCTTGGAAGAAGAAAATGAAATACGAACAACCGCGCTGGTCGTAATAGATCGACTTGAATGCGTCTTCTTGCTCCAGCATTCAAGTTCCATTTCAAGGAAGGACGACGTACCATGATACTTTCTGTTTTGTCGAGCCCTGCTTTGGTCTCTGGTTTGATGGTTGTACGTGCTAAAAATCCGGTACATTCCGTTTTGTTTCCCATCCTAGTCTTTTGCGACACTTCTGGTTTACTTATTTTGTTAGGTCTCGACTTCTCCGCTATGATCTTCCCAGTAGTTCATATAGGAGCTATTGCCGTTTCATTCCTATTCGTGGTTATGATGTTCAATATTCAAATAGCGGAGATTCACGAAGAAGTATTGCGCTATTTACCAGTGAGTGGTATTATTGGACTGATCTTTTGGTGGGAAATGTTCTTCATTTTAGATAATGAAACCATTCCATTACTACCAACCCACAGAAATACGACCTCTCTGAGATATACGGTTTATGCCGGAAAGGTACGAAGTTGGACTAATTTGGAAACATTGGGCAATTTACTTTATACCTACTATTCCGTCTGGTTTTTGGTTTCTAGTCTGATTTTATTAGTAGCTATGATTGGGGCTATAGTACTGACTATGCATAGGACTACAAAGGTGAAAAGACAGGATGTATTCCGACGAAATGCCTTGGATTCTAGGAGGACTATAATGAGGAGGACGACTATTCAGAACAGTAGGTGCATTTCATAATTGCATAAAAGGAGAGAGCAGCTTAATGAGAGAAGTAGCAGTGAGGGCGCTAAGCAGGTGTCAAGTTAATTGGTCTGAGAGCCAAGCCAGCTTTCAAGTAGTAAAAAGCAGGCATTAAAGTAGGTGAGTAAGTCAAGTTCTCTATATGCTTGAAGCTGATTACGCGCCTTTGTTGCCTTCTGTCTTCTTCCCTTTGGTAGTTCTGTTTCCAGCTGAGGAATTGGAATAAATAAGTAAGGCTAACTAAAAGAGAGAAGAGGGTCTACAGTCATTCTATCTCAACACTGAAGAATAAGACGTCTATCCTTACTCTTGCATTAAATATAATAATCAGAAAGGGAGGGGAGTATAGATAATATAATATAAGGAAGCGCCCATGCAAGTTGATTGTTGAAGCAGCAGAAAACAAAATGAGCAGCACTGCGGAAAGGCTGAAGGAAAGGGACATTGAATGTCCTCCCGTAATCCTTCGTCGAAACGTTAGGGAGGAAGAATAATATAAGAGGGGGAGGCATAAGGAAGGGCTGGTGCACGTGAATCTAAACTAACTATTTATTACCGGAAGTGACACCCCTATCCTCTAATAGTAATCGGGTGGGCACCTTTCAAAGCTATATTCTTTGTCAGAGGGAGAAGAAAGTTTCTGGATTGATTACAGGGCAAACAAAGCATGCCCCTAGCAGCATTTCAAGTGATGCTTGGTACGAATCTCGAGTATAATTCAGAGAAATAGAGCGTAACTAATACTAATAGTGTATCAAGCATCAAAGCAAGAAAGAAAGCTGTTCAAAACAGAAGGGAAGGTATAGGGGTT
>ERZ780667.49-NODE-49-length-6026-cov-27.731368_pt1 | contig 6026 bp, 3 predicted proteins | sample MGYA00375005_ERZ780667 | MGnify/ENA metagenome assembly ERZ780667 | reverse complement strand
CTGTCTTCGTTCGTGATCATCTTAGGCGAAAGGATAGGTATAAATTTTGTGGAGGGGCGGCTGTGAAAGGGCGATTCCCCCTTTTCCATTGAAGTAGGGAAGGGGGTGATTGATCTTTTTTGAATCAGGCCTTACTGACCAAGTGGTGGTATAAGCTTCATTGCGGATGAAAAGAAGTCCCTGTGAGCGGAGCTACAAAAGGAAGTTCAAGCTCAAGAAATCCTCTCAATAGGGATTGGGCAAGCAAGCTGTTTGTTTATTTTATTTTACCCGGTTGTGAGACGGGACGTGAAGTCAACCAAGTACATGTGTGTTCATAGTGTCCCCGGCACCTTCCTCCTAGCTGAGTATGGATGCTGAAGTTCGCTGGAGTGTGGGGCGAGTGCGTGGTAGATGGAACTCCTATTTACCGTACCGCATTTCTTCTTGCACTTCCAACTTGAAGAGGAAGAAGCATCTTTCTTTGCATCTTCAATAGATAGGAAAAAGGATCTTGACCTGAAGCCTTCGACCAAAGCAAAGAAAGGAAGAGTTGGTGAAGTCAGAGGTGGTTTTCCTTCCCTAGATTCATGGAAGGACTTTTTTACTTAAAGGTTATAAATTGATCGAGAAATGAATGATGAGTTGTTTAAGTTCCTGCTGAATCCACTATTATCGATGTAGGTAGAAAGGGCATAAAGCCACGGAATGCAGAAGGGAGCAGCAGGAAATAGATTTTGCAGGGAAGTGGGGCATAAAGTGTTTATCTGTGTCAAGAAAAGGCCATTGAAGCCGATAAGGGCCCAGAGAGAAAAAATGGAAAAAGAGTGTCCTTTTATTCTCCCTCAAAAGGCGATCAGATCAAGTTTGAGAAGGAGATAGATAAGTTCCTTGTGGTCAAAGCTTCGGAAAACCTCATGGCGGCCGGCCGACGTGGAGTGGGAACTTTGTAATTTCATCTTCATATAGAAATAAAATCGGCCTTCCTGTGTTCCAATTGTATTTCCGCAGTAGTACGTGCCTGGCTTGTAACCAAGCTAACTAAAAAAGAAGGTTTCTGCTGTACTACCGCTCGCTTAACGGCGTAACAGGTCTGTCTATCCTATATTTGAACTCGTGTACTACGGTAAACCAACGCACTACTAATCGTAATACCTTTTTATGCCCTTTTCCATGTAGGGAAATCTCTCCATCTATGAAATAGCTTATGAAGCAGCTTTCTGGTTACTACTATAACTAGAAAGAGGTAGGTAGTCATTTTTCCTGTAGTACCTGTACCCGCCAGACATCTTCCCGCATCTGAACCAGTAGCGGAAGCCCTAGCATGATAAGATCTTATTAGAGCTACTATGATATTCTCATATCAAATTATCATTTAAAGAACTTTGTAAATAATTCATTGGATGATGTGCGTTTCATCAAGTATGAACTTCTTTCTTTTTTTTCTATGCAATTTCAGTACCGGATCGACATCCATTTATTTCAGTGCCCTCATCCGCGTGTATGTCTGTGTTAGATAGGCTCTGGAAGGCCTTACTTTACTAACAGGTAGGGCGCGTTACTTTTATTCTTTTTTTGCTGCTTACCCGCATGTTTAGATTATTTACTTGCCCTTTCACTTTTTCTTCGGCTGTCACCAACTTTGTTCAATGCTAGTCCCTAACCCATGAATAAGGGCTCCGCTGGCTACCGGGTTCAGAGAAGTTTGTAAGCTCTTTCTCTTTTTTTGTTTTTCGCCACCTCCTGTGTCTTTCCGTTTAAGGTCTTTAATTCGGCATTAGCTTCGTTAGAGAAAGCCATGCGTGAACTACAAAGCACGGGATCCTGAACACCACGAAAGAAAGCGTACTACTTTTCATTAAGGTCCGACTTACTTTTCAGAGAGGAGAGACATGAACTTGTTTTAGGCGTAGAAAAGGCATACGGTATGAAAGATTGATTGAAAAGAGGTAGGGACTGGTCTCGCTGCTAAGGGAGAAGGAGACCTCTGTCGGAGCAAGCTAAAGAACCCACTTTAGATCGTCGATTTCAGGTAAGGCACTCGATCAAGCCTATACATCCGGGAATTTCGCTCCAAACCAAAGACGACTTGCTTTGCTGCATTTCTTGGGCCGGGGCTTTACTTTCTTTTTTTTTGCGAAAGAAAGGCCATATGATCTACTTTCTGGTGCCGGTCCCTTCACAAGCCCCTTCTTGCTCTTATTCTTATTCGGTGGAATACAAGAGTTCTGAAGCTCCTTTCTTTCAAGTGAAAGTTGCCTATCTTTCTTGGTTCGGAATCCAATCCAGTTGAAAACAAACAATTGCCCGATGGAAAAGTCAGATGAAAGGCAAGGAGTGTAAACCACGTACGAGCGAGCGCAGAAAGCGAAATGTTTTGCAGCGAGTCAAGCGTAATACGATCAAAAGGAAATGGGGTCGATGCCTCGTTCCCCAGAGGGGGCCCCGGGTTGAAAGAGCGAGCTACATTCTTTCTTAGAAGAAAGAAAGAAAGAGGACTGATGCTTTCTTACTTCATCTTAATATAGGGATGCTTTATGTAGCTTCCAATAAATAGGAAACAAGATGACCCATGGGGCACTCAGTGACGTATCTAAACCGTCTATCCAGTACTGGCTTTTCACACTCGGGAATAGAAACTGTCGGCACTTGAAGATGAACGAAGCGAAATTACCCCCCCCAAAAAGCCCTTATACTCACCTTGGTGGGGACTGACTGCTCTCCCCTACGAAAGTAGCATCGCGATGCAGAGATCAACAACACATATTCGCATACCATGCTTATCTATTGATGTCGCAGATCAGCGGCAACTCCCATACTAAGTATGATGTCGCATATCGGTTGTCTAACTACAAGGGTGGAACCTTTTCTTTTTAACTAGTCTTAAAGTGGATGTCGCAGCCTTGAGTTCTTTTTATTGAATTCACGAGATTGAAAATTAGGATTGAATGAATAACCTGGAGATATATTCCTTTTCTCAAATAGTTCTTTAAGGGGCCTCTCTCTATCCTTGGCTTATTCAATAGAGCTTTCCTTCTTTTCATTATTCGATACTGCTGTGAGATACTACGAGAGCTCGTAGACAATATGAGATAGAGCTGACTAAGAGAAAGAAGTAAGCGGATCTTGCAGCTGTTTTCATTCCTTTATTTAGGTCTTGAACCTATTAAGTAGAAGATAAAGCACTGATCTGATGGATCAAATGCTTTCACTACTCGATCAAGGATTTTATAGAAAGGCTTGGAAAGGTAGGATTGCTGCCGTGGGTCATAAAAGGTTAGCTTACTGGCTTGATGGAATGATTTACCGGATACTCAATTTCATTTCTAATAAAGTATAGCTTTTACTTGGATAGAGCGGAAGCATAAGTAAGCGAGCGGCATGAACCTATAATATAGGTTGAGGAGATGCTACGAAAGTAGCCACTGCTCCATATAAATATAGGGATGAGAAGTTTATAGTCATAAATAACCTTATGACACTACTCATGATAAGTTGTTGTGCTTCAACCCTCATCACCTTATAGACGGAAAAGAGATGTTTCCAATTAAACCATAGATGTCCACTTCATACTTTTAGTATTAGATTTCGGCTTGCTTGGGTTCATTCAAGGCATCTTCATTTCATATCTATTAAAGAAATCAATCACGCATCCTAATTGGTGAGCTTATGCCCGCCCTAGTTCCTTCCCCGCTCTTAGTTTGCTTTACAGGAACCTTTTTTGCGAGGAGGGTTCCAATGAATCCGAGGAAAAAAAGCACATTATGGCCAGTGATCTTTAGCTGGTCGTGACCAAGAATAGGCATCTGTTTTTTAGACATAGATCAGGGCTACCAAAGCTAGCTACTAAGTAATGCAAGAAATAGGTTTACCGGTATATGTGTTTGAATAGGAATAAGCATGTGGTTGTGTGATAAGTCAGTCAAGATAGGCTCAGCTCACGGGTAAGCAACTAGGTAGAAGTAGTAAGCTTTTAGGTGTTTTAGTTGTTTCATAGGAAAGCAAGGAAGAGTTTAAAAAAAGGGTGTATTGATAATCAAGATAAGCAGTGGATAGTCTAGGGTAAGAAAATATCATGTTCGAAGATTTCACTCCCACCTGGACTTTCTTTTTGATGGCTCTTCTTTGTACCAGTTGAATCAATTACCCAACTAATTTCATTCAAAGACGCTATGAACCACTGCTTACTCGAGTGCTTGAGATATTCATTCGGTTTAAGGCACCTTCATCGTTGGAAGGAAAAAACCCTTCTCCCCGGGCTGATCATTCCCTCTAACAAGCTAAACAAGAGTCCTGGAGCGATAGAGGAAAATCCAAGGTGCAAATGACATAATATGTGAAAAGTTCTATTGAGGAAAAAAGAAAAAAAGAAGGAACTTTAGAAGCGAAAGTTGGCTATTCTCCTAAAGGAATATTGTAACGGGCATCTAGGTAATATAGAAGGCCGACCCAGTCGAATCCCTTTGTACTTATCCCTTTCCAATTCCTTTTAATAAATTCATTCCTGTTTTTTATTGGACCCAGTTTTATTCTCTTCGATTGATTGTATCTCAAAACACACACTGCTTAAATACCTTCTCTTTCTATTTCAAAGAGAAAGGATTTCCAGTCACAGACTGACAAATTTAGGACAAATTGGAACCATTAACTATATTATTTGTTATTATTTGTTAGTAGTGAACGGTTCTAATTCTAAAATGGGTATTGTATCCCCAATAGTGTTTCCTTAATGGCATAACAAAATCAAATTGATTTACGGCTAATCAGTATCAATTATAAAAAATAGAAAATGATTTCTCAATTATCAATTTCAAATAGATATGTAAACCCCAGAACAGAAATTGTTACACGGATACCGAGTTGGTCTCTCTCTTATGTACATATCCCTATAGAGAATCGTGCTTTCATTTTTCATTGCATTGAATATAAAGAAAAAAATAGAGAATTATGATATTGATATAGTGTGACCTGACCCCTGTTGGTCCAAGTGAAATTCAGTCTAGGGTTCTTAAAGATATTCTCCATTTTTTCCCTTTCCCTACAAAAAGTATAGTCTGAAGGCTAGCACGCACCATTCCTCGCTTATGATAATCTAAGGCCAAAAAGAAAGAAGGCGAACACCATAATAATACATGCCCTTTTTCCTCAATCGTCAAGGTCGTGGATTTGGATCGATTTCGGTTTTACGGGCTTCATACATTGTGAAGAAAAGTACTCGGCATTGGAAAGCATCACGTTCTGGCCACACACAAAAGAAGTCGGTGGAAGGTATGGAATTTCTCGGCTGAAGGTCAGAAAGAAAGTAATCGCTAGTGCTCTCGGTTCCAGCAACGAGTCTTCTCTCTGAGAATTAAGGAAAACAAACTAACCTTGTCTGTCTATGTTCACCTTGACATGAAAGACTCTTTTCCTAACCTTACTGTTCTACCTGGCTAGTTCACTTCACTTTTCGAGGGATCCTGGATTGGAGTTCACTTGTCTATGAGTGTCCGAACAGCTTCAGATCCTTCCAAGGCACAGGGGTTCTCTCTCCATTCACTTTGAGCTGGGTTTCTTGTGATCTTTGTAGTAGTTTTTCCGTCCCATTTTTTCGTAAATTCTGTCTTACACAGCTGTCCCCAAGGATGTCCATTCCATTCGGCAGGGACTCCATCTCGCATTCGATCTCCCTCCTTTCCCTGAAAGAGTCGAGGTCTCTCTGGACTTCTCTTTTGCCTCTCTCCCAGATTCAGAAAAAGGGAGGAAGAGGGCCTCTCGACGGGAGTGATTCCCCGAAAAGAGATCGTTCCCAGCATCCTCGAGTTCGTAGTCAAACTCACCTTCATCCACCTTTCATGGACTGGCGCGGGCAAGCGCCGATGTCTGGAGCAGGAGATGGAAGCTTGGGTTGAGGAGGCTGTCAACGAGTCATCAAAGGCGATAGATTGGTTATATTCGGATTCGTTTGCTTTTTCTTTTTTTTTTGTTGTGAGAGGTCTGAGTCCACAGCTGGGGAAGAGTCGTCAGATGACAATTGAAGTAGGGGTCTGCCTCTTTCAAAGGGAAGC
>ERZ780667.47-NODE-47-length-6162-cov-15.646144_pt1 | contig 6162 bp, 2 predicted proteins | sample MGYA00375005_ERZ780667 | MGnify/ENA metagenome assembly ERZ780667 | reverse complement strand
GGAACTACCGAGCAAAGGCAAAAAGACAATAAGTAGATACATAAGATCGAGTCTCCTCAAAAAAAAATCAGACAATGTTCGAGCGGCCTGCTTAAAGCAGAGTTAATCATGGGATAACCCCCTTGAAAGAAGAGTTAAAAGAGGTCCCCAAAGAAACCCCCTATTTCTCCACCTCCATTCTACGATATTTTGAAAAGCTTTTCCTATACTATAAAAAACGACTTCCCGAACTGCTTGATCTACTCCCGATGGGCGAGAGGCGGCTCTAACTATTCTTATATTATAGGTAGGGTACCAGGATTTTATAGGCATGATAACCCAACTCTAAGATAGTTTCTCCCCTAAATTCAATTTGTTAGAACAAGTAAGAATGTACTTTTCCACCCTCCCTCGAACAGAGCTAACTCTGAGCTATTTGACTACTTTTCCTTTCTATTCCTTGGGTTGTATTCCCGAGGGCCACCTCTCCTCTACTTCACCTCCCGGTTGGTATAGGAATCTGAAAGTTTTTTTTTTACAAGAAGATTGATGGTATTCCAAGAGGGGTAAAGTAGGTTATCTGCCTCTAACGAGCAATCCCATCCCCCACTTGATCTACGCGACCGATATTCTCAATCCCTACTTTCCTATTATATTGTTAAATACGTTCGCGGAGAATTTGATGAATTTCGTCGACTCGAAGGGTTGCCATTAGTGTTTCTTGACTATTTTTTCGGAAGCAAGGGGCAAAATAATGCCTAAATTATAAAGGAAAGACCCTCGCTGCCCAATAAACCATTATTTGCTGCTCAAGACATCGGCCAATGTGTGGCTCCACCATCTGTCATTTCATGCTGGTAGGGTAGGGAAGGACATACTGACCGACCTACCGGGAGAAAAGGCTTTCTACGTCCGCTTCCCCAGTCCCGCTAATCCAGAAGTCAGTTCATCTTCCCGGGAAATATCATGCTTCTTTCTCCGTGCCATCACAGGTGGGTGGTGCTGGCGAAACTACAATGACTGCTTTTGCTACTAGTGCGGAAGCATATTCGTCTGTGTTTGTGAGTCACCTCGTCTCGATCAGTCTATTCCCTGGTTATTTTGTAGGCACACATCTGAGGTATCCATATAGGGAGGGATCGCCCATACATAGTGCGAATGCCTATTGGCAATGTCGCAAGAGTTCAGGGACGGCCGTAGCTAAATTTCCATTGCTAATCTTACATGTTCCCACGAACAATGAAAAGAAAATCAGACAACCTGAGGAAGAATCGATGGGGAGATAGACGAGAGAAGCCAAGCCTGCAGCAAGTGGTCTTGACGAATCCTGGTTTCGTAGGCCGGGTTTGGGGTGGCTGTGCCATTGGCGAGTAGGGGATGGTGAAGAAATAGTGCCTTCGAGGTATTCAATAAGGTCATGGCCCCACAGGAAAAATCAGTGATTGCCAAACCAAAGTAGAAAGTTGGAATCATCCTGTTTAGTGTGTATGGGGTATTGAAAATGAATAGAGTGAATCACTGTATGAGCTAGAGGTTGGGGGGTGACTAATAGCAGTATTGTCTGTGGTAGCCATGGAGAATTTGAAAACTAGAGTGTATCCGAAAAAAAGGGAGTTAAGAAAGAGATACAACCAGATTTTAAGGTAATCTGATTTATATGTAGAATTCTGGACTGGATCGATGATTGAAGAAAACGATTAGTCTTGCTTCATTTGATGAAGACCTCTGGCTTTGATTGTGTGCCCTTTCTTGTTCCTAAGGATTTCTAACCTTACCTTAGGCTGACCTATACTCTATTATCAAGAAGACTAAATAGTGATCGACCCGCCATCATCTCTTGCCTGAACTGACTTACCAGTCACAGGGCCGAGAACACTTGATCGAGGGAAATTTCTTTCATCACTACGAAAACTGGTTTTGCTGATTGACAAAACGGATCTCTTCCCAGTGAGCCGCCTTCAGGAAAACTGCACCAAAGATGTGTCTTTGTTCGGTTCAGATCAACAAAGCATTTGCTAATACCAGTAAGAAGGCGACGCTATGCAGCTCCATTTCCTCTTAAAGTGAATGGCCTTCCTATTATATAATCTATTTTGAGTGTAGGAGTTTTTCATAGAATGGGGTGTAGGCAAATACCAACGTCGGTGATTATAGGGAAATAGATGCTTTCTTACTTATGTTCTATACTAGCACATCAGCACCTACCTAACCCCCTGACTGAGAGTGCTATGATGGGCTATTGAAGTTCGTCCCTGCGGCACGGTGGGGCAGTGCAAATCCTTTCATTAATGAAGTTCCACCCTATTTTATTTTGGTAAAATAAGATATACGTAGCGCTTCATATGAACATGCCTCTATCAATTGATAGGCTCTAACTGGGCTCTTGAATGCTCTTAGGCTACCGTAACGATAAGAATGAATTCCGACGCGAGCATTCCATCTTACAGTAATCCCTTCCTTTTTCCCTATTGATTATCCGATTTGCACCAACAATTCATCCTTATGGAAAAGAAGGGATGCTACTTTCCGTGTCGTGATTACCCACCACTTGTCCTTGTACGCGGTAAAAAAAAGATATAGTATGCTTTCTATGAAAGCTCGTAAGATCCGCTGACAAAACAGAAAACCAATTCACTCGCTCAGTCTCTTTGACTAAATGGTTAAAGCACTTAACCGGCTTACCTTTTTCAGCTGCATCGTACCGTGGGTCAAACTCTGTATGTAGATAGAGCCCCTATGCTCCTAATGTAGAGCTGGAACTACAACAGTTACCGTGGAATCCGCGATCACACATGAGTTACAGTTGTTTTTCCGGTGAAGCTAGTACTTTACTTGAGTATACCATACTTTACTTTTTGTGTTGGAAACACCATTGTCACACGGGTCTAATAAGAATATTGACTGGCAGGTGAGCTAAAAGCCAACACCTGAGTCAGTCAGTCTTCCACTTCAGTTGCTGGTTGGGTAGGTCAAACCGCGAGTACGAGATAACTCAGAGGCACTGTAATACCAATCGATGTTGGTTGTCAGTCTTCGGCATTGATTTTCCTTGAGCGGAGGAAATGGTGCTTTGTCGATCCGATTTCTCACTTCTTCTCTTACGAGATTTCTAGTTTCATGAAAAGAAAAGAGCGCTCTTTCTATCAACGCAGGGCTCAGACCTTTTTACAGCAGTTGAATGGGTTTAGCTTAGAATTGAATCATGCCCCCGCAAGATTGGCTGGCCATTGAGGACTTGTTCCGATGAGTTTGAAAGTGCCGGCGAGGCACGGGCTTAGTAAGTGAATCGGCAAGTTGGTCAGAAGTATGAACATGAGAAATACGCAATTTACCAGTAGCAACTTGATCTCGAACGAAATGGAAGTCAATGGCAATGCGCTTCATACGAGAATGGAACACGGGGTTGGCGCACAAACATAAATGGCACTTACATTGTCACAATAGATGACTGGAGTGGGTGAGATTGGAACTTTCAGCTCTTGAAGAAGATTCATGATCCAATTGACTTCAGCGGCAGTGGAGGCAATGGCCCGATATTCGGCTTCGGTGGAGGATCGAGCAACTGTCTTTTGCTTTTTATAACTCCAAGAGAAGGATTGGCTCCAAGGAAAACAACATAAGCTGAAGTGGAAGTTCGATCATTAGGATCACCGGCCCAATCGGCATCTGCAAATGCGTGAAGAGTGCGAGGAGAATTCTTACGGAGCAAGAGACCTTAGTCAAGAGTGCCAACTAGATATCGGAGGAGGCGTTTTACAGCACACCAATGAAGTGTGGATGGGCAATGCATGAACTGAGAGAGCTTGTTGATGGCAAAGGAGACGTCAGGACGAGTCAAAGAGAGATATTGTAAGAACCCAAGAGCTTGACGGTATAATTTTGGATCAGCCGGTGGCGAGCCATCTGATAATTTAAGCACTTCAGTAGTAGCAATAGGGGCGTTGAGACAGCCTTGGCATCAGCCATGTTAAGTCGATGCAAGAGGTCACTGATATACTTCCTTTGAGATAAGAACAAGCCATTAGCAGTGTAGTGAGCTTCAACTCCAAGGAAATAAGAAAGCTGGCTTTATAGAGAATCGTTTGGCAAGAGTAGAGATAAAAGCATTCACTTCAGCTGCTGCGGATCCAGTGATGATTATATCATCAACATAAACTAGTATATAAATAACCGAAGATGGGGAGTGAAGTATAAACAATGAGGAATGTGAGATGCTGTTCAGATACTAAAAAGGTACGAAGCTCGTTATACCAAGCACGAGGGGCTTGCCGAAGGCCATAAATAGGCTTATGCAACTTGCAAACATAATCCGGAGTAAAAAAGTCTTCAAACCCAGGTGGTTGTTCCATGAATACTTCATCAGTTAAAGAACCCTGCAAGAACGCGTTATTTACATCGAGTTGGCGAATAGGCCAACTATTAGTCACAGCAAGAGTAAGCAATTTACCTAGATGCCATTTACTTATTAATATTAATTAAAAACAACATATGTTGAATCTGACTCGATCCAGAGGTATTTCCAGCCCTTGGAGTGTGCTATACCGATAGCCGTCATAACCCCAACCCACTCTGCCTGATATGCGAATCCGCTGCCCAACGAAAGCGCAAAGCATCCATGTACAAAACCTCTGCAGTTTCGAAAGATTCCTCCGCATGACGATGGTCCTGGCTGACCTCTCGAGCATCCATCTGTATTAACTTTCATCCATCCAGGAGGTGGAGGTTGCCATAGAATAGAGTGGATCACCGGAGCTTTGCGTGGTTTCCCTTTAAGCCCCAACGCCCGAAGTCTAAGCAGATCAGTCTGCGAAAGTGTGCTTCGAGCCGATGACAGTTGAGCTTTCCAAGTTCTCACGTGCGGATGGGAGGCGCGAATGCTATTTGCCAACTGGTGACCCTGCCCGAGCAGTTCAGAAAGTTCCTCTTCCGTCTTCTCACGAGCAGACAAAACTTGGGTCAACTTCTCTTACAAAGCCTTTTGCTCAGAAAGCAGACTTTGTTTTCGAGCCTCTAATTCCAATTTCCTGAGATTTGGCATTCTTCTCCCGGATCCTCGCGAGATGATAGGGATTCCGTTTATGGACTGAGGTTAAGTTCCTTATCTAAAAGCGTAGCTGGATATATATCCATAGTGGCTTCCATACCGGCACTTCTCCGGTGGAGTTCACTTTATATCGACCTATGACTAGTAGACCTATACAAAGACTATAGTTTCGCATTTACAGATCTCTTTCGTTATCCTATTATTATACGGGTTATTCCCCGTACAAAAACAAGAGATTGAAGGCAATTGAATTTAGAAAGATCCATACCGGGGCGGTGAAAGAAAGGAAGAGTGGTATAGGAAGTTTGATTAGTGAACTGAGCTTAAGTGGATTCTGAGATTATGCAGATTAAGCCATCTAAGTAAAGCCTGTCTAAGCCAGCCTTAGACAGTGATCCATACACATTCGACCCATAGCTTATGTACCCGGCCAGTCGTCTATGCAGTAGCTCCAGATCGATAGCCCAATGCACCCCTCACACATGATCGAGACCTATACCCCTCTCTTTCACCTGGGAAAGGCCGCCCTGATCAATGCGAAATTGAACGAAAAAACCCGCGATCCAATCTTCGGTGAGTGCATTTCTATTTAGGACTGGAAAGTCGATCGAATAGAGATTTCAAGCTAAACTTTCCCCATGAAGGAAGAGACTCGACCTAGCTTGATGCTTTATTCTTTTTATATCGCTCCAAACGAGCTACATACCAGGAATGAAGGTCCGATAGGAGCGAGTGGTGTTTACTAGATGAGTATAAAAGCGAGTGAAATACCTGTTTAGAACGAGCGAAAAGCCACTCGACCATACCATAGGGACATATCCTATTCGGAAGACCATGGTAATACGAGTAGATAGGCGGTTAGGGGGGGAGAGGGGCGGCTGGGCCTGCCCTTTCAATCAATCTCCGGCCGCTCAGTGCCGCTATTGGTGCGAGTTGTAAGGAGTCTTGGTCTGCGGGTGGAGGTTCGCGAGGGGGAAGGCGGATCCCCTTGCAGGTAGGTCAAATTTATAAAGAAAGAGAAGTGTACAGATAGGCCGGGTTTCTAGCAAACTAAGGAAAGAGTTGGAAGTAGAGGGAAGGCTTAAAAACAGGAATCCGTTTGGCGAAGCCCTTGATTCCGTATACGAAGCGAGGGCTGG
>ERZ780667.45-NODE-45-length-6250-cov-19.258918_pt1 | contig 6250 bp, 1 predicted proteins | sample MGYA00375005_ERZ780667 | MGnify/ENA metagenome assembly ERZ780667 | reverse complement strand
CCTCTTGCGCATGCCTCCCGCTCCTCCCTCGCGCCATTGGGGACGTCGTGCTCCATTCCTTGCTGCTCCTCTAGCCCTCCGTCAACGTTCGTGTTATCAACAACCCTGATCATACACAAGTGCATAGACTTAGGTAGTATAAAATTCTCATTATCACAAACATTATATTCAATTAAGAGTGAGTTCACCTGTTGTCCAAGTAGCTTGGCACGAGCTCTTGTCATCGGTCCAATCCTCACTTCATCGGGCTTGTCTTGAACAGCAACATCATCAATGGAAGAAAATGGTAAAGGACTAGGGATGTCCTCATCATCCTCCCCCCCTTGAAAAGGCGTCGTCCTCGACGCGTCAAGGTCTTCTCCATCATATGGCGTCAAATCAGCAACATTGAAAGTATTACTCACGCCAAACTCAGTTGTTGGAAGATCTATCTTGTAGGCATTATCATTTATCTTGGCAAGAACCTTGAATGGACCATCACCACGCGGCATCAACTTGGACTTGCGCTGAACAGGAAATCTGTCTTTGCGAAAGTGAACCCAAACCATGTCGCCGGGCTGAAACAGTACCTCCTTTCTCTTCGTGTTTACACGAGCAGCATTGTACTTGCCTTTCTTCTCAATAGCCTCTTTAGTCTTCTCATGTATCTTCTTCACAAAATCTGCACGCTTCGATGCCTCCATGTTGACTCTCTCATGTAACGGAAGCGGCAGCAAATCAAGCGGAGTAATGGGTTTGAAACCATACACCACCTCAAACGGACACAATTGCGTGGTTGAGTGCACCGCCCTGTTATATGCAAACTCCACATGCGGCAAACACTCCTCCCACACACGCAGATTCTTCTTGACCATTGTCCGCAGCAACGCCGAAAGTGTGCGGTTCACCACCTCCGTCTGACCATCGGTTTGGGGATGACAAGTGGTACTAAACAGCAGCTTCGTTCCCAACTTGCCCCAAAGTGTCTTCCAGAAGTAGCTCATGAACTTCACATCACGGTCAGAAACGATCGTCTTGGGTACTCCATGTAGGCGCACGATCTCCCTGAAAAACAGGTTAGCAATATGCGACGCATCGTCGCTTTTGTGGCAGGCAATAAAGTGTGACATCTTAGAAAATCGATCCACTACCACAAAAATAGAATCATGTCCTCTCCTGGTTCTAGGCAATCCTAACACAAAATCCATGCTTATGTCCTCCCATGGAGTAGTAGGTGCAGGAAGAGGAGTATACAAACCATGAGGCTTCAGTTTGGACTTTGCCTTGTTGCAAGTGATGCAACGCTTAACAAACCTGTCCACATCACGCCTCATGTGTGGCCAATAAAAGTGATCAGCCAACATCAGCAACGTCTTCTCACGTCCAAAGTGTCCCATCAAACCGCCACCATGTGATTCCTGCAACAACAGCAAACGCACGGACGACTCGGGCACACATAATTTGTTAGCTCTAAACAAGTATCCATCATGCATATGGTATTTTTCCCAAGCTTTCACAGCAGAACACTTAGCAAAAGGCATGGAAAAATCAGTATCATTCGCATATAAATCACGCAAACTCTCTAAACCAGGAACTTTAACATCTAAGTGTGTCAAAAGCATGCTTTTCCTAGAGAGTGCATCAGCAACCACGTTCTCTTTGCCTTTCTTGTACTTAATAATGTATGGGAAGGATTCAATGAACTCAGCCCATTTAGCATGACGCTTATTCAAGTTAGATTGGCATTTCAGATATTTCAAAGCTTCATGATCAGAATGTATGATAAATTCTTTTGGCCACAAATAATGTTGCCAAACCTCAAGAACACGAACAAGAGCATACAATTCTTTATCATAAACAGGATAGTTCAATTGTGCACCATTCAATTTTTCAGAAAAATATGCAATCGGTTTACCCTCTTGCATCAACACACCTCCTATTCCAATGCCACTAGCATCACATTCAATATCAAATTGCTTATTGAAATTAGGAAGCATAAGTAACGGTGCAGAAATCAAACAACGTTTCAGCTCATCAAACGCAGCATCTTGGGCTGCGCCCCACACAAACGCAACACCTTTCTTAGTAAGATCATTCAAAGGTGCAGCAATAGTACTGAAGTCTTTCACAAAGCGTCTATAAAAACCAGCAAGACCAAGAAAGCTTCGTATTTGACTAAGATTCATGGGAGTAGGCCAATCTTTAATTGCTGTAATTTTAGATTCATCTACCTCTACACCATGCTTAGAAACAACAAATCCCAGAAATATGACCTTATCTTTGCAAAATGTGCACTTAGCAAGATTACCATACAGCTTATTATCACGCAACACTTGCAAAACTTGTCGAATATGATCAGCATGTTCAGATTCATTGTGGCTATAGATCAAGATATCATCAAAATATACTACCACAAATTTACCAATGAAGTGCCTCAAAACATGATTCATCAATCGCATGAAAGTGCTAGGAGCATTAGTTAAACCAAAAGGCATCACTAACCACTCATATAACCCGAATTTAGTTTTGAAAGCAGTTTTCCATTCATCTCCTTCTTTCATCCTAATTTGATGGTAACCACTACGCAAATCAATTTTAGAGAAAATAACAGCACCACTAAGTTCATCTAGCATGTCATCCAAACGAGGAATAGGATGTCTATAACGAATAGTGATGTTATTAATCGCTCTACAATCTACGCACATGCGCCATGTACCATCTTTCTTAGGGACCAAAATAACAGGAACAGCACAAGGACTTAAGCTCACCCGAACATAACCTTTGTCAAGAAGCTCTTGTACTTGTCGCTGTATCTCCTTCGTCTCATCGGGGTTGGTCCTATAGGGAGCTCGGTTGGGAAGTGTAGCTCCTGGAATCAAGTCAATTTGATGCTCAATACCCCGCAATGGTGGCAAACCCGCGGGCACTTCCTCCGGAAACACGTCTTCAAAATCCTGCAAAACATCAGCAACACCAATAGAGAGAGGGGTCATGTCGTTAGAAACAAGAATTTCCCCCTTGCACATAAGCACAATGGGTACTAGAGTGGGATCCTCACGAAACTCTCTCAAATCAGATTTGGTGGCTAACATTACTAATAAATTTTTCTCTCCCTCACTTTTCTTTTTACCACTCGAATTTGGCTGGTGGCTCTCACTCACCGAAGGTGGAGTCTCTCGACTAGCTAATCTCTCACTCTCATTCTCACGGTGAACCTCAACCTTTTGACGAGAATCATTTACAATATCTTGCGGTGTCAAAGGTCGCAACACTATCTCCTTGCCTTGCCAATTGAGCTGGTATGTGTTGGCTCGCCCATTGTGACGTACATCACGATCATATTGCCAAGGACGTCCCAACAACAAGTGGCACACCGTCATAGGAACAACATCACACTCCACGGTGTCCTTATACGGTCCAATCTGAAAATCAATGCGCACAATGTGACTTATCTTCATCTCCCCACTATCCGTCAACCACTGGATATAATATGGATTGGGGTGCGGCAAATATTTCAGATTCAGTTTTTGACAAAGCTCTTTACTAGCCAAGTTGTGGCAGCTGCCACCATCAATGATCACCTTGCACGACCTCCCATTACCAACAGCAGCTCTTGTTTGGAACAAATTACAGCGCTGTTCCGCAGGACTAGGTGTAACACTCAATGCTCGAGGTGTGCAAACAATAGATGGCAAACGTGTAGCATCCGCATAATGCACACGCGTCTCATCTTCTTCCTCCACAAGTTCAGAATTCGGATCAGCCTCATCACCACTCTCATATTCTCCTGTCTCCTCATTGATCAACATCACCTTCTTGTTTGGACATTCACGCTTGAAGTGACCTTTGCCTCCACACGTATGGCAGTTCATATCACGTGTGCGGGCTGTAGAGCTAGAAGAACCCGTACCACTAGATGCGGGCTGAGGTGCCGGTTTAGCTGGAGGGGCAACCGAAACTGATTTGGAGGGTGTAACAGGACCACGGAAACTCGAAGAAGGACTAGGCGATACCGCACTAGGTGTAGTCCGTGGTGTAAAACTTCCTCGCCCAAAAGACGAACGAGGCGCATACTTGGCATCTTCGGCCAACTGTAGTTCAGCTTCACGTGCTTGATGCAACAAATCTTGCACATCGCCATATTGATGGTGACGCACAATTCTCTTGACATTAAAACTCAAACCTGAAAGAAAACGCTGCATAGTTTGCTCAGGTTCTTCTCGCACTTTAGCACGCTGCATGATCATCTCCATCTCCTTGTAATACTCATCAACGGACTTGGTGCCTTGCTTCAAATTCTGCAGCTTATCATACAAAGAACGGATGTAATTACGAGGCACAAAACGATGACGCATCTCGTCCTTCATCTCTCTCCAAGAAAGAATTGGCAACTCATTAGCATCACGCCTCGCGGTTACAAGACCGTCCCACCATAGCAATGCATACCCATCAAATTCAGAAGATGCGAGCTTGACCTTTCTATCTTCAGTATAGTCATGCAAACGCCACAATTTCTCCATCTTCAGCTCCCAATTGATGTATTCATCCACGTCAATAGAACCTTCAAATTTTGGAATGCTGAATTTGGGCTTTCCCAGAACATCATCATCAACATCGGCTGCATGACCCAAATTACGGCGTGCACCAAGCGGCGCAAAACCGCGTCCAGGAAGTGGACCAAAACGAGCGCCACCACGCCCACCATTGGCATGTGGCTGTGGACCATTGCGAGCACGAGCAGCATCCTCGTCCGCAAACTCATCAGCATCAAACTGATCTCCGTGATTACCATGAACACTTGCATCATCAGCTGGCTGGTCATTGCGCTGCGTCAACGTACGAACAGCACGCGTCAACGTGGCAAGATTTGCTTGTATAGTATCCAGTGTAGCCGCAGAATCATTAGCTGTTTGAAGGACATTCTCAAGCTTGACATCTGTGGCTGCCAAATCTGTTTGTATCTTGTCACACTGATTGTTGAACTGCCGGGACAAGTGATCACGAAGAGCCTCATACTCTCTCCAAGAAACAGCTGCAGTGCCTTCCTTCCTTTGTCTCACCACGCTATCCCTCTCGTCGTCTGAAGACATGATTAGTGCACACAAGTATATATAGAAATATGTATGTGGAAAACTCTCAACTCACTCAAAAACCGAAAGAAATTGTGGATCTTACCGTTCCAAAGTGAATAGTAAAGCTTACCACACGTAGGGACTGAAACGTGCACGGTCGGGGTGAAGCGAATATTATGGGTCTCAAAGCGTCACACAACAAAACCAGGGTATTTTAGTGGAGCTTGGTAGGGATACCTAACTACACCAATTTACAAATCCTAGTGCTGATCGTATGACACACTTGGAAACGCACACGGTGGAGATAAACGGGGCAAAGCAACTATGAACAAGGATGTCACAATGCACTGGAAAGACACTAGCAAGTAGCTCAAATTAACAGGCACAAGATTGCTCAAGTACTAGTAGTGTCACAATTGATTATGAAAATTTTTGCACTTCGGCCTCTTTTTTCTCTCCTTTTTTTAATTTTTTTTATACTTTCTCCTTTTTTTTAATTTTCAATTTTCTATGGCCAGCAACTTGAAATACACCAAGACACACGACAATGAGCAGCCTGTGAGCATAAAACGTTAGCTAGTCTTATTGGGTAAGCTCCTAACACGGGCTGTAGAAAGGCTGTGTCTATGTTTTTCAAACAAGTGGCAAAAACTTGACCTTCCCGAACTCTTTTGGGAATTCTGAGCGCACGAAAAGCCGTAAACAGACGCAGTGAGTTTGGCTGGATGCGCTTTTTTCTCACGACGATTTTGAGTGGTCGAACGTCGAAAACGGAGTTCGTATGCAAAAGTTATGGCCGGTCAAAGTTACTGTCGGAAAACTGTCCGAAACTGTCTCCGATACCGACTCACGGCAGGAAAAACTTGACGAAACTGTGTCGCGCGTTGACGAAAACCTGACGAAACTCGACGGATCACTGGAACCCGTAACCACGGCAGAAAACTGTGCCACGGCAGAAACTCGAAAACGACTCGGAAACAAACCCTAACTTCTACGACTCGGACAAGAACAAGCTACGCAAAGGAAAAACGACCAGCAACTAAAAACTTGTAAATCGATGTAATCTAGGGCTATGGCGAAAACTAAACCTAACTATTTTTTTTGGCTTTTTCTGGATAGGACGAAAAACAGTAAATCTACGGGGATGGATTTGTGGATGCTCACCGAGTAAACGCTGGAAATCTGATACCAAGATGATA
>ERZ780667.43-NODE-43-length-6368-cov-4.570252_pt1 | contig 6368 bp, 10 predicted proteins | sample MGYA00375005_ERZ780667 | MGnify/ENA metagenome assembly ERZ780667 | reverse complement strand
GAAGCATGACAAGAAGCGGGGGCTATGGTACTTTGATCATGTACAGCAAGCCCACAAGCACAAACTGGAACCGTCCCCTAGGATGACCAGATACATGCATGCGCACAAGAACATGGAAGAAGGCATGTGTGACATATTCAATATAATGACAAGAAATGGTGTTCCGCATCAAGCAGCATTAAATGTGATGGCGGATCTGTATGATGGTAGGCATATGTGGGGTTTTACAGAGAAGGACATAAAAAACATGTAGGTGCTGCTGGTTTTTTTCCCACCATATCTGAATTGCAAACATTCCCGTGCTGGATTTTTTTTACATTACTGAGGCTTTTTTTTAAAAAAAATGCTTGCAGGAAGGCGGAGAAGGTTAGAGAAGAAAGAGACGATGATCTTAACAAGCTTCTCCAATTTTTTAGGGAGTGTAAGGAGAACAACGAGCACTTCTACTGGGATGTGGATGCAGATCCAAAAACTGGGGTGGTGAGGAACATATTCTGGAGTCATGCAAGCCAAAGGGCTGAGTACAGAGACTTTGGAGATGTCATTACATTTGACACAACTCACAAAACAAACAGCAGGCGCATGCCACTAGCCATGTTTGTTGGGGCCAACAATAACTTGAAGAATGTGACATTCGGGCAAGCGCTGATTGGTGATGAATCAACTGGATCATTCAGGTGGTTGTTTGAGACCTTCAAGAGCTGCATGGGTGGTCGGCAGCCCCATGTAATCCTAACAGGTGTGCCATATTTCTTATCCAATACAATAATTGCAAACTTCATTCTATCTGGTTGCAATATTAGTTCCTTCTGGATTGCAAACTGCATGTGTCTGACACTGTCTCCCCCCTGGTTTACTGTGTACTGCCAGATGAAGATCCAGCTATGAGGCAAGCGATAAAAGTGGTGTTTGACAAGACACATCACAGAAACTGTCGCTGGCACATCCTAAGGCCGTGGGAGTTTGAGCTGGACCAGCTCTACACCCAACACAAGGATATGAAACTGAAAGAAAAATTGGAATCTTTGATAAATTATCCACTTGGGCCAACGCAATTCGAAGTCGAATGGAATAGGCTAGTTGATGAATGTGGCATTGCTGAACACCCTGCAATAAAAGCTCTGTGGGAAAAAAAGGGAGAGGTGGATTTCAGCTTACTTCAAGGGGATGTACTGTGGCAGAATGACATCAACACAGAGATCAGAAAGCCAGAACAGGGTGCTCAAAGATGGCTATGTTAATGAGAGTACAAGCCTCCACATGTTTGCTAAAAGGATGCTAGACTCACTTCAGCACGCAGACCACATGGACGCCGGGGAGACACACTACGCCCAGGTGAGTGCAAAAAAAAAGAAACTAAGATTAGCTTAAAAATATGATAATTGCAAATATTACTACTTCACAGTTGGTGCTCTGTCCATATACTGACTGCAAAACAAAAACATGGGTGGTGCAGGCTGAAGTGGTGCGAGCATGCAAAGCAAAGTTTGATGAGCAGCTGAGCAGGGTGTACACGAGGGCCGTATACCAAGAGTACAAGAAGCAGTACAATAACAGCACAGCGTTTGTGATTGAACCCGATCCAGATCCAAGGGTGAAAAATGGATGGTTGGTGAAGCATGAAAATGGTGAGGGCAGCTTCTGCTGGGCCCAACATGCATTCAGGGTGGTTGCGGATAAAGATGCTGGTGAATATAGCTGCGAGTGCAAACAATGGGAACATACAGGTATGGTGGTGCTGCTGCTCCTGCTGCTGCTGCTATTGATATTGCTCAATAATACAACTCTGATTGATGGATAAAAGAATGCATAAACTCTGGTAGATCAAATAAAAAAATGCAAAAACTCTGGTAGTCCACAAAATTGCAACCCTAGTAGTCCACCATTGCACCCTCCAGTAGTCCACAATTGCAAACTATGGGTAGTCTACAATTGCAACCCTTAGTAGTCTACAATTGCAACCCTTAGTAGTCCACAATTACAAACTATGGTAATCCACAATTGCAACCCTAGTAGTCCGCAATTACAAACTCTGGTAGACTACAGTTGCAAAAAAACTGATTGACTTCACTGTCAATTGCAGGTCTGTTCTGCATGCACATCATCAGAGCTTTCACACACCTTCAAGTGAGGAGAATCCCGGAGAGATACATATTGAAGAGATATACTCGTGATGCAAAAGAAGAAGTTACATGGGATAGACACGACGGTGTGCGAATCGGTGCGCAAGCAAGCAAAGAGCAGTGCAGGATGTCGAAGCTGCTGCCTAAGTTGATGAGGCTTGGAAGAGCTGGAAGTAAATCAGACCATGCCTTTGAGGAAGCAAACAGGCAGCTGGACAAGATTACTCCAGGCATTGAATTGTTCCCGAGAAATGCAGATGATGAATCATCAGGTCCTGCCCCACCAGCTAGTGGATCGGTTGAGCAATCTGGTAGTGCTGGCACTAATTCACCACCATCTTCAACTCCGATGCATGCTGGGATGTTGCTAATTGAGCCGCCAATGTCACGCACAAAGGGCCGGGGGCCTGGGAAACAAAAGAAAAATGATGTTCAGGCTCCGCTTAATGGCACCTCGCTGAGCACATACACAAGGGCGAACTATGGTGACAGACAATGCAGCATATGTGGAGTACGAGGTACACATTACAGCACAACATGCCCGATGAACCCTAATCGGAGCAAATCAGCAGAAATACGTGCACCTAGGAAAAGTTCCAAAAAATGATGGGCCCCCAAGGTAGAGAAGCCGGCCCAAGATCGTAAAGGATCTGCATGATGAAAGTGATCTGAGTCAGGATGAACTGAGTGAAGATGAGCTGCCCGTGGCGCGGGCTCGCAGCGCTACAACTGATGGGCGTGTGGGACAAGTAGGCGCAGAAAACAGTGGCCGTTGGCGGAGAGCTAAGCATGTAAAATACCAAGAGTAGTGTGATTGCGTTGGGCAAAAACACAAAGTAGTGATTTATTCAGTACCCTGTGCGTGTTATCTTGGACTGTAAAAAAAACATGTTGCAACTATGATCAATAAAAACATTGTTATGTTTCTTAATTACAACTGTCACGCACTGCTAGATAGTTTGTGGTGTGCAGTATTGTTATGTGCAGTATGAGATGAGCAACTGTGATCAAATAAAAAATGGTGCCTTAAAACGTGTTTTAACCAAATTGCAAACAATGTGTACACCGGATTGCAACCATGTATGTATACCGGTTGCAACATTGACGACAAACCAATATAAAAATGGGCGCAAACATTATAGCTACTTTGATTACATCTAAAGTGCACTTATAGCTACTCATAGAATTGCGAAGCATGTGTGTACACCGATTGCAAAAAAATGTGTATAAAATGCAGATTGCAACATCAGTTCGGGGTGATTGCAACATCTGTTCGGGGTGATTGCAAAATATGTATGGATGCCGGTTGCAAAAAAATCAGTGATGACGACCAGATCACAGATATTGCGAAGAAAAGATGAATAATATGAGCATAAACTGGAAAGTGGATGAATATCTTGTTAGATATATTTACATATCATGATTTGCGACACTGCTGTGTAACAGTTGCACAGTGAGGGGTGCGCACAGTTGCTACTACATAACAAACAGATACTCAGGTCCAGTTGCGTGAAAAAAGAAAAAAAGGATAGAGAGTATCTACAGCGAGAGGTTTTTTGTACAGCTGATACTACGTCATGGCACGCAACACAATTCCAGAGAAAGACAAAAGAAAAGAGAGGAGTCATCAATGGGATCCGCTCCAGTCAATCTTCCTCCCGCCAAGCCTGTAGACATCCAGTTCATCGGGCAGGTCGGCTTGGTTCAGGGGGTGGAAAATGCTGTAGTGCATCAGCTCAACCCTGTATATCATCCCCTTGAACTGCAAACACAAAAAAAATACAAAAAAGAAAAATGAGAAACACACACATGGCTAGAGGCCGAAAAAAAAGACAGAAAGAAAGGGCTCACCGGATTGATGTCAATGTTGAGGCGCTCGCCGTCCCAATATTCCATGTATTTCCAAAGGAAGAACATGCAATCGCAGGGGCCAGCTTGCTTGGGCAGATCGATCATCGGCCTGCTCCAGCGCTCAAAACAAGGGAATTTGTTATTGGTGACCCTCTGGAATGCAGCACTTATGATTGGTATCTTGTTGTAGACCGGACGGTGGCGAGTTTCAGGAGAGGTGTTGCCCCAAACGTAGTCAATTGAGTCCAGAATATCAATACGATTGTGTATGAGATTGATGCAGTACACAAAGTAGTGTTTCCCTGAGCATGCAGGCATGAATACCTGTATGAAAAAAAGAGACTAAGCCCCCAATTGCAAATAACTTACAGAACAGTTGCAAAAGCATAGTGAAAAAGCAACAGCAAAAAAGTGGTGGCTCACAAATCACTTGCAATGTGGGGGGCTGATGTGAATGTGAAAAAATAGTTGACCAATTGCAAAGTAAGCTGGCAGCAGTTGCAAGTGAATAGTTGGCCAATTGCAAGTAAACTGACGGCAGTTGCAAGTAATAGTTAACCAATTGCAAAGTAAACTGACAGCAGTTGCAAGTGGATAGTTAAACAAAATGCAAAAGTAAACTAACCAGCTTTGCCTTCAATATGTCCTCATAATGCTCAATTTCTGATTCCAGGCACTGCCACAACGTCTTGAAATCGTCGGTCTCGGTTACTCCATCGTCCATGTAGATGCTCTGAACGGACATTGCCTGACACTAGGATATATAATTTGAATCACAATGGGCAGAGAGAGAAAAAAAGACCAGTGAGATAAAAAAAGAGGTTAAATCAGCAGGTGAAAAAATGTTGTATAATCAGGGGGCTGGGTGGGGGACTTACAAAGAACCCAGTTGTCAAAAATACCCTGTATCCCACCGAGTCTTCCTTGTGGACAATGTCATCGTAGCGAAGGCAATGCACAGTAAAGTCAAGTACGGAAGAGTCTCCATCTTTGTCATCAGCAAAACTGGTCAGTAGATCATTCCCATCAAAAGAGCAAAAAATGCTGAAGTCAATCAAAACTTTCCTGAAAAACACAAAAGCAAAAAAAATGTATTAGCAACTGTATGTGCAGGATTGTACTGCTGCTTGCAGGCAAAAAAAAAGAAAAAAAATGCCAGTTGATTTGTGTTTATGCTTACTCTTTCAACGCTGGATCAGCAGCAATCTTGTTCCGCAATGCAAGTGCCTTAGTCAATGGAACATTCGGGCGACACCCTGGCAGTTTGAAGGGCGATATGTACTTCTTTGGCCTCTTCTTCAACCTCTGGCCAATGTGCTTGTAGATCATCCTCTGGAACTGGTTGAAATCCTGTGAACTTTGTTCCATTTCCTCTTGAGACAGCCGAACAGGTGGGGTCTGGGAGTTAATTTCGTCAATTGGATCCTCTGGGAACCCTAGAGCACCTGCGGCACTGGGGCCTGCCTCTGCATCAACTACACTGCTCTTCAACCTTTGAATTTCTTCATCAGCGTGCTGGCGCAACAAGATCAACTTTTTCTCGTGTTCATCGCGTAAAGCTTGGTTATCTTTTGCTAGCTGGGCCTTCGCCCTCTTGTTCTTTATAGCCTCTTTTGCTCTTTGCTGTGTCAGCTTCCCGGTTTCCTCCATCTTGTTCTTTTCAGCCTCAGCCTCAGCGATCTTTTTTGCTGCATCATCACCTTCCTTGTTTTGAGCTTCGCTAGTGGAGCGCACGCTTCTTCTGCTGTATGCTATTGGACCAGTGTGAATGTTTCCTGCAGACTGAATGCCATATATTGAAGAAAAAAAAGAAAGGATTAGCTGCATCAAAAATTACAAAAATGAAACTTGTCAGTTGCAGACAACAAAAAAAAAGAATAGTGTGTGATGGGGGGGCAAAAGTAACTTACGTCTGAAGTGCCGCCACTTGCAGATCTCTGGGCTTTGGATGCGTCCTGGGGGCGCGTTCATCTGCCGTCTTGTTATGGGATGACTCCTCCTCATTCTCATTTGTTTTCTTCTGTAGACACATAGATTGCAACACTGTAAGTCACAAAAATGCAAACACGTCCGCTGCGAATTGCTACAAATGTGAAAAAGGGGCCCAAGTTGTGTTACTTCAGATGTGGCCCCAAGTACAGAACTCTGGGGGTTGGGTGCATGCTGGGGGGCACTTGAGTCTGCACCCTTGTTCTGGAGTGCCTCCTCTTCAGTGTCATCTCTTTTCTCCTGTACACGTATAGATAAATTGCAAACACTATAAGTCATGAATTGCAAAAAAAATCCTGATTTTGCAAAAAATATAAAAAAGCATAATACTTACAGCATGGTCCCTCTTCTCGTCACTGGATTCCTGATTTTGATTTTGAAAACACAAATTGCAACTCATTATGT
>ERZ780667.42-NODE-42-length-6682-cov-14.718425_pt1 | contig 6682 bp, 4 predicted proteins | sample MGYA00375005_ERZ780667 | MGnify/ENA metagenome assembly ERZ780667 | reverse complement strand
GATTGGCACTACGGCACTAAGGGTACACTACTAGCTTTTGATATGTAGTTTTTCATAAACAGAAGAAAGGTCAGTGTAGAGAAGCTCGGTCAGTGATAGTCTTCCCCCGGACCGTATTCTGACTACAAAATCTTCTTCTTCTATTACAAGTTCCGTTCCTAATGAAACTACTCAAAAAGTACGTGTACAATACAGAATTAATGACACCCCTTCATCACCGCAAGGATGCACCTCAAATGCAACCCGGACTAGACGTCTCTTGTCGAAACCAATTCAAGGCCAACCAAGTGAATTTCTTTCACTTTCTCGGATAAACCACCACCGGGCCACTGTGACTTCCTGTGTCCCTTTTGTTAAAATAAAAAGAAACCAGTGGTTGAGACAACTGAACAAAACCTTTGCATTGAAGGAGCTGACCTTAATCACCCAAGCCTGGCCCTTTAACTCACGGGAGTCTTTTCCTTGTTTATCACTATATGGTTATATGCATCAATTCGCCTAAAGCTAAAGGAATGGTATTTCTTTTTTTTTGAAATGATCCCGCCATTAATAAGTTAGTCCAACCCTTTACTGCTTCAAAAGAGGGGCATAATGAGAGGATTTCCCATAACCTGCAAGGTATGAGCATGGAAACTCAACGAGAACCCACCATAACTAGGCACTTCCCCGGGAGAGCCACTCTCTTCATCAAATGGTGCTCGGAAACGGGAATAGACTTCACTAGAATGGAGTAGACTCCCAGTTCTTCCTATGGATTCGAACCAATCTCGAAAAGGTGCCTCTTTTTTGTTTGTATACGAGATACTCTACTTCGGCAAGAAGTTCATTGGCGAGCAGCTACCCGCTCGCAAGGCGTGTCAAATCAAGCAATAAGCCTCTCGACTCCATGATAAGGTTATGGATTCTGTTCTTCTCTGCACATCCCTTGACTTCGTGGCCTATACGACGGAAGCGCCAGATTTACTACAGCAAAAGTTAGCTATGAACCTGGTTATACCAGATTTTTGACAACTAATAACGCACTTTAGAGAGTCGTTTTTCGAGGTAAGCAGGTTGTTATGTTAGATCCGGGGATATCCCAAAAGTAGATGATGAGGCTGGCCTCTCCTAAACCGAGGAAGCTGTACTGCCATTTTGCTACTAGCAATTCAAGCGAGAAAGCTTTCAACTCAAGGCAGGGTTCTGCCAGGGACATGGGGAAGGTGAGAACAGAACTATCTTAGAAATCTCTGAGAAAGATTTCTTTTAATGGATCACCACTTCTTCTGCACTTTGAGCATGCTCAAAAGCTGTCATTCTACGAAAAAACTTGAGTTGAGTAGACTTCCCTTTCATAGCATAGCCCTACCATCCCCATATATAGAATCCACACCGTCGGCTTGTCGATCCGGGATCGCCCAGGATCGGGTGGAAGGGCGGAGAAGCCAGTCTTCAGTGGTGCTTCCTTGGCAGGCGGATAGTAGATCAGAGAGGCAGGCCAGTAGAATATGGAGTTGTTTTCGTTCTCTTGTTATTCTTTTATGGCTATAAGTCTTTCTGTCTTGGATTCGTAATGTTTGGCCATTAGGTTTGAATTGCCTTCTCTTTCTGTCTTCCATTTGAATTCTTTGACTTATCCTGCAATTAGGAGAGTAGTTGATATGGTCTTTCTTGACTTTGGCTTTCAAAGTGCAGTTCAAAAAGAGTGAGTTGCTGTCAATGGCGGGAATGGAATATAAGGATAAGATAGAAAATATGGGTTTCTTTCTTTCCATCTACCTATTTGAAGTAGTAAGCTTCTCTTTTAGGTGGGAATAGTTTACAATCGAGTTTGAAAGCATTAATGAAGTGAGCCTATTACATCAAGTTTTTTTCCTTTGAATTTGAAAGTAGCCATAGGCAAGGAAGGCTACCTATTGATACGGAAAGAAAATCATCTCAGGCTATTCTTTTTTAGGGTCGAAAAGTTAGGAGGTTTTTGGGGCGGCTCATTCTTTCCGTTCTCTCTCTTACGTCTCATTCTCATTGTTGTGTATTGTATTACCGGCCATATCAGTCTCTGCGTATGACGTCTCAGTCTCTACTCACTGTAAACCGGGTGTACGGAAGAAAGAAATAAACCCTCAATGCTTGCTTCCCCACTAAAACCTACTATGTGAAAAGGATTAGTTCCCGAGGTGCTGCGAAGAGATGAGAAAAAGTCTGCCTGAAATGATGTTGCATCAGACTTTTGTGGACCACTCATTGGAATAATTCCAGGAATCAATCGTACGGAAACTGGACAAAGGTAAGAGCAGATTCAAGGCCAAGCAAGAGCTACTCTTCCTTCCTCTTTTTCCATACCAAGAAAGGGGAAATCCTATGTTGCACCCCATCAAATCGAGGAGTAGCCCTTCTCGCCAGCGAGGTAGTTACTACGAAGCAAGCATACGAGTCTGCATCGGGTGAATTGAAAGATATCTACCAGTTCCTTTATTGAGGAGATGTACAAGGTGAGAGAATAGCTGGACGGAGAGGTGATAAACCAGGGGAGCTTAAATCACAGATAGGTAGTGTATTCCTACAAGGAACAGGTGCTTGTGGTACCCTGTGGAAAACAAAATGTCCTGAGCGAAGGGACTACCAGAAAAGCATTAGGAGATGCTGAGTACTTGTTTGGATACCGAAATTGACTCCCGAAAGGCTATTTCCTTGCAAATCGAAAGCCAACAGCTAGTACCAAGCTCTCCTTGCAGTGAGATGAGGAAAGACCCAAACATCAACAACATCTGAAGACATAGATGCATCTGTACGCGTTTTATAGAAATCATCAACCGATTCTTAGCATCGGAGTCAACTTACGCCAGGGATTAGTATGGAGATTCGCGCACTGGATGGTTGCTCCACTGAACCTTGACGTAAGATATGCTGGTACTCCTTTCGAAGAAAAAGCATACCACAGGCTCATTCATCGAAAATCATAGAGACTATTAAATAAAGGATAGAGCAATTCCTTTTTTCAAATAGGAAAGTGGAGGGACGTTGGTTTCTTGTAGCAAACTTTTATGTGCTTGTACCTGTTAATGTATTGGTAACCCCAATTAGTGGGAAAACTACACTTAACAAACTAAGTTGGAATAGATTACTCAGAAATAACCGTAGAAGAAAAAGAAAGGAGGTTGCTACATTTGTGGCAAACCTGGGACACCCATGCCGTTCATTTACCAACGAACTCTATTTTGCATATTTCATTCTCACATTGCTCCCGATCTTTCGATCAGTGGAATCGAGTGGAGCTGTGCTTCCTCACTCCCATTAGGAAAACCTATGGCACTAAAAAGTCCGAAGAGTGAGAACGAATGGAAGACTTTGAATGAGCTGAGAGAGTTGTGTAGCCGCCGGGGGTACTATTTGGGGACAACTTGCATGAAGAAGAAAGATGATATGGTGACAGCAGTGCTAGAAGTACAACTGCCAGAATTGCGTGTCACAATAAGTGCAATTGACAAGAACACAAAAGAGGCGAAAGGAAAGCTCTGCTTCCCTTGTTATGTCAGAAGCAAAACCAGTGAATACCTGGTTCGGTACTCCTACTTCCAGCAAAGGGAAATCGAAAAGATAGTGGATGAATTGTTGCAGCAGGGCTTCGCTCCTCAACTAGCCCCTATGCATCGCCTATCCTCTTGGTCAAGAAGAAGGACGGGAGCAGGAGGCTCTGTGTCTACTATAGAGCTCTCAATACACAAACTGTGAAGAACCGGTATCCCATTCCACTGATAGATGATCTCCTTGACCAATTGCGTGGTGCCACCATTATCTCAAAAATGGACCTCGGGATACCACCAGATCAGGATGGAAGAGAAGGATGTGTATAAGACTGCATTCAAGACCCACCAAGGCCATTTCGAATACAAGGTCATGCCATTTGGTCTGACCAACGCACCGGCCACGTTCAACAATTTTATGAACATGGTATTCAAACCACTGCTGAGAAGGTTTGTACTCGTATTCTTCGACGATATCCTGGTGTACAGTGAAGGGTTAGAATCACATGGTGACCACCTCAGGCTAATGCTCCCCCTTCTACTTTATTTGAGTTAGGCAGAGATTGACATCTGTGGTTTACCATTTCAACCAGAGATTGACATCTCCATCGTAACCTTGGCAGTACGAAAGAAAGGTAGTCCATGATGGGTTTGAATACCTATTCTTTTGAGAAAGACAGAGTTAAGGTGATCCTTGGTCCGTTGAAAATCGGAGAAACATCCAAATCGGTTCTTGCGGAGAATAGCCTTTTCCTTAAAAGGACCTAACTTCACGAAGCCTTAGAATAGTTTCGGGTAGTCTTTGCCTTATTGGTAAAAGAGACCTCAAAACGGAGACCTCGAAGTCCCCGCAGAGCTGAAACCTCTCCTTTCAGAGTTCCGAGACATCGTTCCAGCTGATTCAAATACCTAACTAAGCGACCTGAATGGAAGGCTAACCAATGAATGAACTGTTCTCCCCAGCTGTTACGAACTATCAGATGGTCAAGAATTGACAGGAATGAAGGGAATTGATTTCAAGGATCAGATAAAGAGGGAATTTATGAAATAAGAGTTACGGGAACAACTAGTCGAACAGAAGCATGAGTTAAGTGGTGTTGCTAACTTCCTTACTCATTGTAGCTGCTTTGATGGGTGGATTGGACATGGAAGGATTGAAATAACAAGAGGTAATGTGAATCAGCTAAGGTTGCCTTTTTCAAGCAAGTAAACTAGTGGCTTCGCCTACCTTATTGTGTTGTAGACATCTTGAACAGTAAGTAAGGATCAACTTAGGCTTAAGCTAGAGCTGCTCCTTCTATCACATCGGATTCTAGTAAAGAGATGGGCCTTCTCGTCTGATCTCTGCATCAACAGGAATGCGGGAAAAGCTTCTTCTCGCCCCAGAGTCCCTAGCAGCCTTAAGCCCGTAAGCTACTTCCTTTAGTTGAACTGGTTGCTATATAGGTCAATTGAATCTTAGCCAGTTTCTTCTTACTCCTTTTGTTCTCATTCCCTTGGATCAAATCGTTTGAGGAAAGAACATCTTTCACAGCTGAATGCGTACTTCCTTTTCTTCTTTTAGTTACCCAGAAGGAAAGCAAAAAAGACTACTGACTTGCTTCAAGAAAGGAATGTCCCATGACTCAGGCATTCGCTTGCAGCGGATTCGGAAGATGGGAGTGAGAGTTCGATTCCACAGAGGACTTGTGAGTCAGATGCAGCATTTGATAATACAGCTTTGATGCGATAGATTATGCCAATTTTCCCGTCTTTGCCAAGGCAACTAGTCTTTCTCTTGATGCAGAGAAGAGTCATTATTGCACATTCATTTTCCTTTCAACATTCCTTTTCATACAAGTAGACTGTTTTCTTGTTCATGAATCAGCTGCTAGTCTTAGTGTTACAGAATTCCCTGCACATGAACTCGAAGGGGTTGTCCCTAAGGGGATAGCTTTCACTAAAGAGTCAGAGGGAACCGGTCTTGCATAGATATTTTGGGATTGCCTAAACATGATAGTTACATTTTGAATTAGTCAATTCGAGTGCTGGGGATACGAACTATATCCCATAGTTCGTATTGGGAGAAATCCCTATCTTCTCTCGCTACTTGCCTATTGACAGAAGTCATCTCCGAAAAAGCAGCTGTTCGTGCTCAACTCGCTTTGTTTGTTGATGTCACAAGGGCAGTCCTCTTCCCTCAACCCTTCAACTTCAACTGAAAGAGCACCAACTCCTGCTTCTCAACCAACTCAACTCGGCACTGTTAAATATCTAACTTCAAGCCTTCTGTCTCATCTCGCTCCTTAATTCAATTGGTACTGAAGAAAACACATATATAGTGTACTTCATAAAACTCATACATATATAATGTATTTTATTTTCTTGCTGATCAAGAGGTGCCGCCTCCCCACACACCTCCTCACTTTATCCGCCCCCCTAAAAATAGGTATCAAGCCACGAATTTAACTCTTCATTTCTTTGAATGAACCGAACCTTGTCAAGGCGCGAACCAACTGGGAGTTGGCGGCTAAGGCCAAGCGGTTACAAAAAAGGAATGCAGTAACCTTTTATTTCTCTTTATATCAAATAGAAAATTTTTTAGGTCTGCCAAAGAGTATTCGTCTATTTCTAAATCGTGACATATGGAATCAATATCAGATTCCATTCTGCCCCGATTGAAAATATCGTAGAATGAAAACGATATTTTCATCAAGAAGTGACGCTTTCCAACGTCCTTCTTGTATTGCTTGAGCATTTCCGCCTTTATGTCCCTTAGACATAGGTCGCGTTGCCGTTCTAAATGCTCCCTTTCGATATCTCGAAAGGTTTGGTTAACAGATGGTTCTCCTGTCCCTGCGGACATACTTGTGTCCTCCATGAGGATATCAATCTCCCCTGTGCTCTCTTTAAAGGACGAGTATGAAACCATAGCTCCGGGTTCCCCCGGAAGTTGTGGAGGACTTACACATAACCCCACATTGGAGAGAGAGGGACTGAAGTCCCCAACGAAATAGCCTACGACAAGGCCAATTATAGCAAAAAGCACAGAGCTTATTTGCCATAGCAAAAAGCACCGAGTAGCTGTTGCTAGAAGAAGTAGGAATTTGCCTATGATTTTTCCAACTGATATGTCGATATAGAAAGATCTTCCCTTTCTACGATCCGGAATTCCCAGCAAATCCTTGACTCCTCGAATA
>ERZ780667.40-NODE-40-length-6818-cov-27.262457_pt1 | contig 6818 bp, 6 predicted proteins | sample MGYA00375005_ERZ780667 | MGnify/ENA metagenome assembly ERZ780667 | reverse complement strand
AATTAAGCTAACTTTTCCATTTTTTGAGCCAATTAAGCTAACTTAGCATTTTTTTAGGGAATCGAACTAACTTTACCATTTTGTGAGCAAATCAAGCTAACTAAGCATTAATAAAGCAAAATGGAAGACAACTTACCAGAGTGGAGACCTCAAGGCTGAGGTGGCTGAGAAGCACTGGGCGGGTTGGCCGAGGTTGACGTGGGAGAAGGGTCGTGGGAAGCAGCACGAGAGTTATGCTGCACGAAAAGATCAATTGCAATGATGGTTGTTAGCACGACGACACGTAATGGTATTGATGACCATTGAAAGAAAACTCACCGTCCCCACAGGAGAAACGATCGGCATCGGTGGAGCGGGTTGACCAGTCTTCTCGCACATACTCTACACATTTATTTTCCACGAGTCAATCATATTAGTTACTAATATAAACAAACATTATTACATGCATTTTTTGGGTAAATATGAAAAGGTGACTTACCACGAAGAGCTCGTACAAGGCCCTGTTCGACGCAGCGTGGCGTGCCTCGGCCTCCTCAATAGCCTTCGCCGTCCTCTCCTCGGCCAGCCGCTCTCTCTCTGTTGCCTTCTCCTCCGCCAATCGCTCCTTCTCCTCGAGTAGCCGCTGGGTATTTTGTCGCTCTCTCTCAAGAGCTTCCTGCAACCCCACTCCTGTAGTTAGCACTTTAATATTCGATGAGAGAACAAAAGAATGGAAGAGTCCTTATGGCTAACCTCGATAGCGAGATCGACTGGCCGCGGACGAGGCCTTATAGCAGGAGAAGAGCTCGTTTGGCGCGCCTTGATCTCAGGAAGAGTCTTATCGCACCTAATCAACTTATCTCCAATGGCCATGGCGCCATGGCGCCTTCCGCCACCAGAGATCATCACCAGCTCCGGGTCAATAGGCTTCCCAAGCGGGTTATAAGCCTCCCCGTGCTTCTCCTTCGCCACCTCAGTATAAGCCTTGAGCTTACTGTAGGCGGCAATGTTGGTGAAAGTCGAAGGAGTGGCGAGATCAGACTCTGAGAGCGCCTTTGCCTTCTTGTACGACGCTGTATGGGCCATGCCATACATGTCGAACAACTGAGGCACCTCCGTTTTATTATGCTCCGCCTAGAAGACAAAGCAAAGCACGATATTAGTAAGTTGTGGGTGCCAAAAAGACAAAGAAAAGTAGAATTTGCATGAAAATTGAAGCAAAGCACATACCCATTTATTCCCGTAACCAGCTAAGTTGCGGCTGCCTTGATGGTGTGGCACACCAACCATTTGGGCGCGCCGCTCCTTGGCATTGTTGTGGACGGCCAACCAGGCATCTGAGCACCAGTGGTCCACAATGGCCTCCCAACAATCCATCTTGTCCGCACACCATCTCGGTGGCGCCTAAGTTAGTAAACAAAAAAACTAAGTGGCCTCTAGCTAGGAATCAAATCACGCAAACTATAGAAGACTTAAGAAGGGTTACCGTCATGTATTGGGCCTTGGTCAGAAACTTCTTGCGGCAGTCCTTCTTGCTACGCTTGCGCCCTTGCTTGGCGTAGTAGTCACGGACCGCCTGCACTCGCATCTCGTGCCTTGTGTTCTGCAAGAGGCGCGTGGCCTCTGCAACTATCACGTCCGCCGCCTCCTGCTCCTTGGACTCATCGACCTTGTAGTAGACCTGCAATAGCACGAGACAACACTGATGAGTGCACCAACTAGCTATTATCAAGATTTTATTGTGTGAAACAGAAATTACCCAAAAGCCGTTGATCACCATGTCGGCTCTGGTGTGGCATTCGACCCCGTTGATGGTCGTCTCCGGCGGGGCCGGGGCAGCACGATAGTGCTCCCAAAAGAGTCCAGGCTGCGGAACCTCATCCGGTCCGGGCATTTGAACCAGCCCCGGGAAGTTCTCCCTAACGAGCACACCAAGGATGGAGTTGGGATTGCGGACACGAGGGCCGTATGTCCAACCCCTGCAGTATAAAAAGACATAGCCATCAGATAGACATAAGTATAGAAGGTACCAGAAGAGAGTATAAGTGCACTTACGTCTCTCCATCAGGCGCAATCAACGGCTTTTGGGCGGGAGTCGCCGGCACGGACGGGAGCCGTGTACCCCCACGCTGGTACACGGTGGTACCCTCAGCCACCTCCTCCTCATCCGTAGTGTCCAGCTCGGCACCAGCCTCCCCCTCAGGCGTGTGCTGCTCCGGCTGGTCCGGCCAGGGACTCCAGGTCGTGCGGGTGGACGTAGCCTCCTCCTCCACCTCAGGCTGGTGGACCGGAGTGTCCGAGGAGGGATCCACCCTGCAGTGCTCTGGTGAATCAGCCGGAGGTGGCGGCGAGGAAGCAGCAGCAGGTGTCCGTCTCCCTTTCCCGCGGCCACCACCTGCTTTGCCTCTCCCGGTCTTCTTCCGACCTCCTCTCCCCCTGGGCACCTCATCAGTAGAAGGAGGAGGCGAGGAAATACTCTCGAGCAAAGACCTCCGTAGAGCCAGAGGTGGGAGCGCATTACCCCGACCCCTCCCTCGCGAGCCTGAGGTCTCGCCCTCCATATCTGTCACGAACCTGCCAAGAATTAAAATAAAATAATTAGTACAATGAGAAAAAGAATTAATAATACAACAGTAATTACTGCAATAATGAGAATATATATATGTAATTAAAGTTGAGATGCATACAACTAACAATAGTCGGGATCATCGGTCTCTTCTCCGCGATCAATTGAAGGATCGTCATCGCTATCACGCGTGTCGTCGATAATGATGGCCTCATCAGGTTCAACAACACCAACATTTGGAAGGCCTTTATGTAAACGGTCAAGCATTGATAGGTCATCTGGAGCAGTAACCTCTTCTTCTTCAGGCTCTTCAACATCGTCGTTAGCGGGTTCACTCTCATCATCGTTATCGGGTTCACTCTCATTGTCTTCTTCCATGTTCTGGGGTTGCGTAGAGCGGTTTCGGAAACGTTTTTTTATCACGCGTGTTTCTTGGAAGAATTCTCCTTCATATGTCTCTGGGTCAATGTGGGGTACATAATCCTCTTCATTGGGGGGAGGTGGTCTAATATGTGGTGGCACATCATAAACGACATCCCAACCTTTCAGGTTTTCAACCGTTTGGCAGGGGTAGGATAGATAGAAAACCTGGGTGGCCTGTTGAGCCGTAATATAGACATCGGGGACATTTAAATGGGTGTCTTGTCGAATTTCGACTAGACCTACATGTTCATGAGTCCGTCTAGTCCTCGACGGGAGAAACCAATGACATTTGAAGACAACGACGTTGGGAGGATTTTCACCATAGAATAGAAGTTCGTATATTGCTTCAACTCTTCCATAATACTCAATACCTCCGTCGCCGACAGCAGAGACACCCGAATTTGTACTTTTTCGATCGGCCATTTTTCGCTCTTTATCAACGGTACGAAAGCGATACCCGTTGATGTCGTATTTCTCAAATACACGGACCTTATTGTCAAAACCATTAGCGACTTGTCTCAATTCGGCGTCCATAGGCTCCTCATTTGCCTATAAGTTTAATAGGAAAGGATTGGTATATTAGTGAAAAATAGGCCGAACCAACAAATGAAACCCTATATATGAATGATAGTTACCGTTCGTTTGAACCAAGAGATGAAACCAGGATTGCCGTCTCCTTGATTGGCAAGAAGCTCATACTCTGCGATGGAATCACTTTCAATAACCACTCCATTCGAGAATTTGGCGACGTATCGACTGTATGAATTCATGGGAATTAATAAGAAACAAGAATTATTAGAAGTTGCGAAACAATGTACGTACCGAGCACTTACTCGATGTACGGTCGCACTTCTGTTAGGTTGGTGAAGATATACAGTGTAAGAGTCCGCCATTCTTCGATATCCAAAATCTTATTTCTCGAAGCACCAACAGGTCCGAGCTTCCCTTTGAATAGGCTGAGGTTGGATTGACGCCGCTGGGGGTCGCCAGTATTGTACCGAGGCTTTGGATTATGCAAATGGCGATTTTTGGCTTCATAATGTGCTGTCACGAAGTTTGCCGCCTCCTCGGTAATGAAAGCCTCGGCCATCGATGCTTCAATTCTACGTTTATTTTTACATTTTGCTCGAAGCGTCTTCTGCATTCTCTCCGTTGAATAGCACCAACGATTTTGCACAGGGCCCCCTAATCTTGCCTCGGTCGGGAGATGCAATATCAAATGCTGCATCGGATTAAAAAAACCCGGTGGAAAGATCTTCTCTAACTTACAGAGCAACTCCGGCGCCATATCTTCCATGTCTTCTAGCACGCCATCGGATAGTTCTTTAGCACAAAGAACACGAAAGAAATAGCTCAGTTCTGCCAGTACTAGCCACTCTTCCTCGGGGATATAGCCGCGCAACATCACCGGCATTACCCGCTCAAGCCATATGTGCCAATCATGACTCTTCAGCCCAAATATTTTATGTTTTTCAGGACTCGCTCCCCTCCTCAGATTCGCTGCATACCCATCGGGGAACATCAAACTGTTTTGCACCCACAAGAGAATTTCCCTGATATGCCCCCTTTCAAGATTGAACCAGGCCCTTGGCTTGGACCAATTCTTCTTTCCTTTCGGCTGTCGCATGTTCTGTGAGGGTCTATCACATAGAGTCTCCTGGTCGACTCTAGCTTTAGGATTATCCTTTGACTTCCCATCTATGCCGAAAAATGTACCAAATAGGGCCTCGCCGATATTTTTTTCAGTGTGCATCACGTCAATATTGTGTGGAAGTTCGAGGTCTTGGAAGTAGGGAAGATCCCAGAAGCATGTCTTGTGAGTCCAGGCGTGTTCCGAATTATATCCCTTATAATACCCGGGACGTTCTGGATCAGGCTCGAGAGAGTTCAACTGTGCCAAGACATGTTCGCCCGTCATCGTAGGTGCTGCCAGGTTTTTGACAACTTTGCCTTTGATGAAGTTCTTCTTGTCTTTTCTGAAAGGATGCTTAGGAGGCAGAAACTGTCTATGCAAGTCGAAGCAGGAATACTTGCCACCCGCCTTCAGCCAATGAAACTGAAGAGCAGCCTTGCATGTTGGGCACCCGAACTTTCCATGAACACAGAAGCCAGCGAAAAGCGCATACGCCGGCAGGTCATGCATCGAGTACTGGTACCAAACATGCATTGTGAAGGTCTTTTTGCTAGCTGCATCGTATGTCTTGAACCCTTCGTCCCAAGCTTGTTGCAATTCCTCCTTAAGCGGTTGCATGTACACATCCATATTCTTCCCCGGATATTTGGGCCCTGGTATTATCAACGTCAGGAAAATGTTCTTCCTTTTCATAATCTCTGAGGGGGGAAGATTGAGTGGCATGACAAATACAGGCCAACAACTGTATGAGGCTGCCATCAGACCGAAAGGATTGAACCCATCTGTGCCGACGGCGATTCGGCAATGCCTTGGCTCCTTAGCTTTTTCCCAATGTTTTTCATCAAAGTGCTTCCATGCTGAACCATCCGATGGGTGAGTCAACATCGGCTTCCCATCTGCATCAAATTCTGTTCTCTTCCCATATTTGTGCCATGTCATCTGTCTGGCTGTCTCTTCCATCATGTAAAGGCGTTGAATTCTTGGTATCACTGGAAGATACCTAAGAACATTTACGGGTATTTTGGTCTGCGTCTTCTCACCTTGACCATTGTCTACCACAACATACCTGGATGACTTGCATTTGGGACAATAGTCTTCGTCCGCATACTCTTTCCTAAATAAAGCACATCCATTTTCACAAGCATGTATCTGCTCATAGGGCATCTTAAGTACCTTGAGGATTTTATCCGATTGGTACAGGTTTGCAGGCATAACATGATCTTTTGGTAGAAACCGCCCAATTAGGGTCGTGATCGCATTGTAGCAATCTGTGCCCAAGTTGAATTGTGCCTTCAAAGCCATCAACTGTGCGATGGCATCGAGCTGACAAAGCTCAGTGTGAGCGTGCAGCGGACGTTTCGAAGACTCCAACATCTCATAGAAGGCCTTCGCAGATTCCTCCATCTCATCGTCCTCATCCCGCGCATCGTCAAAGTCCTGCACCATGTCTTCGATCCCGGTTCCGTACTCATCCGTGCGCTGACGGACCACCTCCTCTCTCCGTCGTCCGCCAGACTCGCCGTGGAAGGTCCACACCGTATAACCAGGCTTATAACCCCACTTCTGCAAGTGTTTACCCATATCCACCTCTGTCGCCTGTTTATAATTGTCGCACCTAACGCAGGGGCACCAGGTTTTTCTCTGCCCATTTGCAAACGCCGCTCTCAGAAACTCCTTGGTTTTCATTGCCCATTCATTGGTGATCTCTTTCTGATTAGGGCGACCAGTGTACATCCACGCACGATCATCGCTCATCTTGTAGCTACTAAACAACAAATATACCGGTTTGTCAATTTTATTACGTCCACTTTTTATTGCTTTTATCATACATAGCTACGGCATATGCAATTAACCTACACACTAATAGGTAAAGATAGGTCCTAATCCCACCCGAGTATGTGTAGATTGGGTCGGTTTCCCATGCTTTGGTCCCGATCCGACGCGGTATTTCGGCAGCACCTCCCCGCTGTTCTCCTAATACACGTCTCGACAACAAGCCGAGAGGTTGTGTATCCGGAGAACAACAGGGAGGCGCTGACGAAATACCGCGTCGGATCGGGACCAAAGCATGGGAAACCGACCCAATCTACACATACTCGGGCTGTCCATGGATAACGTTGGACAATTCGAAAGAATCACTATTATAAATATGCAAATTAATGCATATTTATAACTGTAACCCTTTCGAACGGGAGACGCATACTGGTTACGCGACTG
>ERZ780667.39-NODE-39-length-6846-cov-29.649094_pt1 | contig 6846 bp, 5 predicted proteins | sample MGYA00375005_ERZ780667 | MGnify/ENA metagenome assembly ERZ780667 | reverse complement strand
AAGCCAAGTTTGACACTTATAAGCTTATAAAGCCAAGTTTGAGCTTCATAAGCTTATAAAGAAAAGTTGGAGCTAACTAGGCCTTACTTATAAGTGTAGGAATTTGAATTAGTTAGTAATTTACCTCCAAGTATTCTTCCTTCTTAAGGAAAACTTTTCTACACTTCTTCTTGGCCTTCTTCACGCCCTTCTTGGCGTACCAATCTCGAACACACTGAACACGCATCTCGTGCCTAGTGTTCGTGAGTAGCCTCACTATCTCCTTCTCGAGATTCTTCTGGGCCGCCGGCTCCATCCCCTCCTCAACCCTATAGTAGCACTGAAAAATGCATCGAACATATGCTTAGATGAGTGAAATGATTCCAACGCTAATAAATGATTGCAATGCTTAGAATACTTACCCAAAAAGTAGCCACCACCATGTCGGCTTTGGTACGGCATTCAACGTTGTTGATGCGTTCATCTGGCGGCGCCGGGGCGGCTTTGTAGTGTGGCCAAGTGAGGCCGGGCTCAGGAACCCTACCCTCACCAGGCAACTGGACTAGCCCGGGGAACTGCTCCTTAAGCACGGCACCAAGGAGGCAGTTCGGATTCCGAGCACCTTCCGGGTAAGTCCACGCCCTGCAAAATAAGAACACAAAGACATTAGTTCTTGTTGGACCATATGTACATGTATGATATATATATACAAGGAACACAAAAAATTCATCAACTTACTTCTCCCCATCTGGCGCAATCAGTGTCCTCTGCGCAGGGTCCGGACGTGGTGGGAGCCGTGTCATACCACGCTGGTACACCGGCTTCTTGGCAGAGGAGCTCCCCTCACCCCCATCATCCCCCTCACCCCCCTCAGCCCCGTCGTCATCGCTATCATCATCCTCAGCATCATCATCATCCGTGCGAGCACGCTCCTCCCAAGGATCATCCCAACGAGGCTCCGTCGACTGCCTCGGTGCCTCCGGTGCCTCCGACTGCACCGGCGGTGTCCGCTGCTCCGGTGCCTCCGACTGCACCGGCGGTGTCGTCCGCTGCTCCGGTGTCTCCGACTGCACCGGCGGTGGCCGCTGCTCCGGTGCCTCCGGCGCCGCCGATTGCACCGGTGGCTCCTGCACCGGTGAGACTGTCCTGTGAGTGGGTGACTCAGCTAGGGGTGGTGGTGAGTCGCTCCTATCAGCCGCCCTGATCGCTTTTGCGCGACCACCTCCTCGACCACCGGGTTTAGCTCTCTTTTGGCCTTTTCCCCGACCTCTCCCACGAGGCTGCTCAGCACGCGCCGGCGGCGAGCTGGCTGCGACAATATCCGCCAGCAACTCTCTCCGTAGAGGTAGAGGTGGTCGAGACTCCACCGGTGGGTCCCTACGGCTCGCCATGTGTCAACACCTGTTACGGAGTAAAGATGAATTAGTAAAGTAAGGAAATAAATAATAGAAATTCATATATACAAAAAACAAACATATGCATATAAAGATGAATTAGTACATTAAGGAAATAAATAATACAAATTCATATATACAAAAAACAAAAGAAAGTTGGGATGCATACAACTAATAGTCGGGATCATCTGTATCTTCTCCAGGATCAATAAAAACATCATCGTCACTATCACGCGTGTCGTCATGAATGATCTCTTCTCCGGGATCGGGTTCAGCGTCAACCACATTTCGAAAGCCTTTTTGTAACCGGTCAAGCAATGATAGGTCATCCGCATCGGTAACCTCTTCGTGTTCCACTTCTTCATCTTCCTCCTCATCATCATCGGTAACCTCTTCGTCTTCCACTTCTTCCTCTTCCTCCGCATTGTCATTCTCTACTTCCATGTTTTGACCAAACGTAGAGGTTTTTCCGAAATGTTTTTTGGCCACACGTGTTTCTTGGAAGAATTCTCCGTCATATGTGTCTGGGTCTATGTGAGGTTGATAATCCTCTTCTTCATTGGGGGCAGGTAGTTTACCATGTGGCGGCACGTCATACACGACATACCAATCTTCGAGATTCTTTACACTTTGGCAGGCCCATGGAAGATAGAAAACTTGTGTGGCCTGTTGAGCCACAATATAAACATCGGCAACATTTAAACGGTTCTTCTGTTTAATTTCAACTAGCCCAACATGCTCATGAGTTCGTCTAGTGTCCTTCGGATCGAACCAATGACATTTGAAGACAACGGCGTTCGGAGGATTTTCACCATAATATAGCAGTTCGTATATTTCTTCAACTATTCCATAATACTCAACTCCTCCATCTATAGCGGACACACCGGAATTCGTTGTTTTCCGATCGGGCATAGTTTGCTCTTTCATACCAGTACGAAAGCGATACCCATTGATGTCGTATTTTTCATATGTATGGACCTTAAAGTCAAAACCATTTGCGATTTGTCTCAATTCAGCGTCCATCGACTCTGAATTAGCCTACAAGTTGAAACGGAAAGGCTTGTTGTATTAGTCGGTACTGAGACGACGAAGAAATAAAAATGGCCTGTATATCATATAAGAAGTACCGTTTGTGTAAACCAAGAGATGAAACCGGGATTGCCGCCTCCCCGCTTCTCAAGAAGATTAATCTCTTCGATGGAGTCTTTTTCGATCGCCACTCCATTCGAGAATTGCGCGACGAATCGACTGTATCAAATAATTAAGAGAAGTTAGACACACAACTCGTCAAGAAGTAGCAGAACAATTAATATGTACCGCGCACTTACTCGATGTATGGCCGCACTTCTGTCATGTTGGTCAAGATATACAATGTAATGATGCCCCATTCCTCGAAGGTCAACGTCTTTGTCTTCATAACCCCACAAGGTGCGAGGCTCCCTTTAAAGAGTTTGAACTTGGATTCATGTCGCTCGGGGTCGCCAGTATTGTACCGAGGCTTTGGATTATGCAAACTGTAATTAGTGGCAGCATAGTGTGCTGTCACGAAGTTTGCCGCTTCCTCGACAACGAATGCCTCAGCCATTGATGCTTCAATTCTCCGTTTATTTTTACATTTTGCTCGAAGCGTCTTCTGCATTCTCTCGGTTGCATAGCACCAACGGTTTTGCACAGGGCCACCCAATCTTGCCTCCATCGGTAGATGCAAAATCATATGCTGCATCGGATTAAAGAAACCCGGTGGAAAGATCTTCTCTAACTTGCATATCAACTCCGGCGCCAGTTTTTCCATCTCTTCTATCACAATAGGCGATAATTCTTTAGCACAAAGAACACGGAAGAAATAGCTTAGCTCTGCCATTACTAGCCATTCATCCTCGGGGATGTAGCCGCGCAACATCACCGGCATTATCCGCTCAAGCCATATGTGCCAATCGTGACTCTTCAGCCCAAAGATTTTCAACTTTTCAAGACTTGCTCCCCTTGCTAGATTCGCTGCATACCCATCGGGGAACATCAACTTTTTTTTCACCCAGATGAGGATTTCCCTCATGTGTTCCCTTTTTAGATTGAACCATGCCTTTGGCTTCTCCCAATTCTTCTTCCCTTTCGGTTGTCGCATGTTCAGTGACTTCCTATTACACAGACTCTCCTGATCGACTCTAGCCTTAACATTATCTTTCCCCTTATCAGTGCCGAACAATGTACCAAAAAGGGCCTCACCCATATTTTTTTCAGTGTGCATCATGTCAATGTTGTGTGGAAGAGCAAGGTCTTTGAAATAGGGGAGATCCCAAAAGCATGGCTTGTGGGTCCAGGCGTGTTCCGTATTATATCCCAAGAAATACCCTGGCCGGTTCGGATCAGGCTCTAGTGAGTTCAACTGATCAAGAATTTGTGCGCCCGTCATCATAGGTGGTGCCTCGTGCTCGACAACTTTACCTTTGGTGAAATTCTTCTTGTCTTTTCTGAATCCATGGTCCAGAGGCAGGAATTGTCTATGCAAGTCGAAGCAAGAATACTTGCGACCCTCCGACAGCCAATGAAACTTAAGAGCAGACTTGCATTGCGGGCATGGGAACCTTCCGTGCACGCACCATGCAACAAAAAGTGCAAACGCCGGCAGGTCATGCATGGAGTACATCAACCAAGCATGCATTTGGAAGTTTGTTTTGCTAGCTGCGTCATATGTCCAGATCCCATTATCCCAAGCTTCTTTCAACTCATCCATCAGTGGTTGCAAGTACACATTCATATTTTTTCCGGGATAGTTGGGCCCCGGAACTATCAACGTCAAGAAGATGTGCTTTCTTTGCATAAGTACTCCAGGGGGCAGATTGAGGGGCATGATGAATACGGGCCAACAACTATACTGGGTTGCCGTCATACCGAAAGGATTGAACCCATCGAGGCTAATGGCGAGTGCCACGTTTCTTGGGTCTTTGGCTTTACCTTCTTTATGTATTTCATTGAACATCTTCCACGCTTCACCATCAGAGGGGTGGGTCAACATCAAATTCCCGTATTCATCTGTAGCACGTCTAATTCCATCTCTGTGCCATGTCATTTGTTTTGCTGTTTCTTCAAGCATGTAAAGCCGTTGAAGTCTTGGTAAGATCGGTAGGTACCGAAGAATGTTTACTGGTATTTTGCTCTGCGTCTTCTCACCAAGACCATTGTCTACGACAATATACCTGGAGGACTTGCAGCGTGGACAATAATTATCATCCGCATACTCATGCCTAAATAAGACGCATCCTTTCTCACAAGCATGTATCCGCTCGATGGGCATCTTCAGTGCACCGAGTATTTTGTCTGAGTGGTATAGGTTTGCAGGCATAATATGACCGTCCGGTAGAAAGCGCCCGAATACGGTCATCATCGCATCATAGCACTCTCTGGGCAAGTTGAATTGTGCCTTAAGAGCCATTGTTTGTGCGATGGCATCTAGTTGACAAAGCTTGGTGTGCGCATGCAGTGGGAGTTTTGAAGACTCTAGCATGGCATAAAAGGCCTTGGCAGTTTCCTCCGGTTCTTCGTCCTCATGACGAGCATCGTTGTAGTCATTGACCATGTCTTCGATCCCTGTACCACAATCCTCAATGCGCTGACGCACTACCTCATGTCTGTCACGTTGGGCCGACTCGCCATGAAATGACCACAACGTATAATCAGGCATGAAACCACGCATTTGCAGGTGTTTACCCATTACATCCTTTGTCTGTTGTGAATAGTTCTTACATCTAGTGCAGGGGCACCATGTTCTTGGTTGGCCAGCACTAAATGCAACCTCTAGGAACTCCTCGGTCTTGGTCAACCATTCCTCAGTCATATTTTTCTGATTAGGGTGACCGGTGTACATCCACGCACGATCATTCATTCTGGCTAGCTAGCTAGTACAAATTAACACCAGAAGGCATATAATTAATTACGGTGATACGGCATATGCACACTAGCTAATAGGTAAAGATAGGTCCTAATCCCACCCGAGTATGTGCAGATTGGATTCATTTCCCCATGCTCTCCTCCCGATCCGACGCAAAATTTCGACAGCACCTCCCCGCTGTTCTCCTGATACACGTCTCAGCATAAACCGAGAGGATGTGTACCCGGAGAACAACAAGGTGGCACTGACGAAATCCTGCGTCCGATCCGGAGGAGAGCATGTCTGGGAAATGAACCCAATCTACACATACTCGGGCTGTCCATGGATAACGTTGGACAATTCGAAAGAATCCAATTATAAATATGCAAATGAATGCATATTTATAAATGGAATCTTTCGAACGGGAGACGCATATGGGTTACGTGACTTGCATGAGTTGAGAAGGAAAGAACTAGCTACGCCTATCTTCTAGGTAGGGTGAAACTAGGGGAGGGCAAGGCACACAAATGTGATAAAATACAAGTGTGGCAACACATTCTCTTTTTTTGGAATCAATAAGCCTCTTTGGAAAGGAATAAATAAAGGATTATGAGCTAATTAAATGAAGGATTGTGTGGGGCTCAAATGAATACTTGTGCGTAAGAAAATGAGATAATTATACAGGATGGATAAATGTGGGACAATGATTTTTAATTTTGCATAATTAATGGAAATATTGTGGGACAATGCAACATTTGTGAGGCTTGATAACAATATCTAAAACACGAGTACCGAACAAAGAAACCACTGTTTTAGATGTTGTTAGACAGAAAACTACTTCGTTTACTCCCAACCCAACTACGCTTTGCCAAGTTGTCTTTCGACAGAATAACTTCCTTGTGAACAAACCACATAAAAACCTTAATCTTTAAGGGGATTTTGGTATTACAAATATGAGGTGACTTCGAGAGGGACCCATTATTAATAAAATCTAAATACATTGATTTGACGGGAAAAGCCATTTTTTGTACTTGATACTTGATACTTTATACTTTATACTTGATACTTGATACTTGATACTCTATACTCAATGTGGGGCATGTTTGGCTGTAAGCCATTTTTTGTAAAGGCATTAACCCAATAGTTTGCCACACAATTTTAGCATACTTGACTGATCTTACGCACAGAAATAGCCACATTTGGGAAATGAATTTAGTATCATATTAGCATTAAAAAAGGGCTGATTTTTTCTTGAAACAATAAAGTTACATGAACAGTTGCGCAGTTGGCTCACCCTGACCCAATGGATTGAGTTGGCAACGGGCTAAACCAAACACCTATATATCTTCATCAAACTTGACTAAATAACTTGAGGTGTTGTCAGTGTGTGACAAACTTGACTAAATAACTTTAGTGTTTTTTAAGAGGTAATTACATCAGTGGTGTTTAAAGTTGGCATGAATGTTCGGTTTAGTGCCTAAACTTGAAAAATACATTGAACTGGTGCTAGAACTTGGCATTGTCGTTTAAATACGGTCCTAATCACAGTTTGATACGTTTACAATGCTGACTAGGATGCCAGGGTGGCCACGGGACCCACGGTCGGCG
>ERZ780667.36-NODE-36-length-7057-cov-20.600400_pt1 | contig 7057 bp, 6 predicted proteins | sample MGYA00375005_ERZ780667 | MGnify/ENA metagenome assembly ERZ780667 | reverse complement strand
GCTTCCCTTTGAAAGAGGCAGACCCCTACTTCAATTGTCATCTGACGACTCTTCCATTGCTGCGACAATAGACTCCTACTTCTCGGGCAAGAAACAGCTTCTTTGATTCCCAACACCAACAGTGTTCTAAGAAATCGCATCTGCAACTCCAGCTGGCGCATAAGCAAGTGATTGTTTTTCCGTCTTGATTAGCTATTAGCTTGATCGGCAACTGGGACACAAACGAAGGAGCTTTTAGAATGACTTCCATTGGCACACACAACATGACATGATCCACTTCTCAGAAAGAGATGGATGTTTATAGCCTTGCTCAGACCACTGCTTTTGTATTTGGATTTGCAACATCATTTCTAGCAATAGCCGGAGAAAGCGAGGAAGATACCCATTGCAGACGAGTGAAAGATACGATTAAACGAGAGATATAGAGATATAGCTGACCCAGACAAAGAAGAACAAAAGCGCATAGAACAGTGAAAAAAGGAAGGTATTTCTTACAAGTATGAAATCCTTAAGGTGCCAGGTATGTTCCTCGGACTGCGATTAAGAGAAAGTCAGCCTGGTTCAATTTAAATAGTAGTTAAAGAGTTGCATCTCACCCATCGGAAAGTCGTGGATCATAACCAAGAGGTCATATTCTGATGATTGGGAAATACAAGTGCTGGCGCCCACTGCACCAGATTGTGCTGGTGTTCTAAAGAGAGAAGCCGGAGGGATAGAGTGCCGTAGGAAATTGAAGAGGAAAAGCCCCCATTTGTTTAGGGCAAAGCACGGGCGATTAACCAAGTAGTGTAGTAGTGTGCCAGCCCACAGTTCCGTTTTAAAAGCGCCGTAAAAAGGAGTCGCCGGTTCAACAACAGGAGCAGGCTTTCTTCTTGGAAGTGCCGGAGTGGAGATTCCGTACGCTACGTATGACTCCTCTTCTATTGTTGCCGTTCATGGATTTCAGAGTAGTACTCATCAATGAGGACGCATGCATGAATTAAGACTTGTTGAGGAAGAGGTTCTCAATGAAACATGCATGGAAATCTAAATAGTATAGTATCGACTATTTCTCTCATTCTAGAGTAGAGGTTGGCGACCACAGGTGAGCCATCATCAGGCCGCAAGTCATAGGTTGCTGGTTTTTCTAGCGCGAAAGCCGTCTAGTCTAGCGCATCCGGCACTGATTAGTATCTGGGTTCAGGTCATCCCCCTTTATCCCAGTAGCGTTCTACATTTCACAAGAGACAGTGGTTCACGCGCCACACTTGACCACATCACACTGGACTAAGTCATCCATCTCTTCCAAGTCTGTTGTGAGGATCGAGAACACTTACGCAGTCCTTCCTCGAATGCGACGACCAATCAGAAAGATTCCCTATCTTATGTCATTGGCTGGATCATCTTGTTAGATAGTATGCTAAGCCAGGTGTGCACTGCTATATATAGAGTAGCACCATGAAATTCAAGAAGCCCTCTAAGCCACTCTTCCTTCCCCACCCCGGGCAGGCCTGGTACTCTTTATTGGCACGGCATGTCTGAGATTCTTAAAAGAAGAAGACTACTACCCATCCAATACTACTAGCCTTGACCTGTCCCCGCCGGGGCTTCCTTAATTTCAGTTCTGAATTGGTTTTATTTTTGCTGTGAAGCACAGAATCAAAACGCAGAATGCGCCAGGAGAAGGTCCGCCCCTTCCATCCACCTTTCATGGACTGGCGCGGGCAAGCGCCGATGTCTGGAGCAGGAGATGGAAGCTTGGGTTGAGGAGGCTGGGAACGATCTCTTTTCGGGGAATCACTCCCGTCGAGGGCCCTCTTCCTCCCTTTTTCAGAATCTGGGAGAGAGGCAAAAGAGAAGTCCAGAGAGACCTCGACTCTTTCAGGGAAAGGAGGGAGATCGAATGCGAGATGGAGTCCCTGCCGAATGGAATGGACATCCTTGGGGACAGCTGTGTAAGACAGAATTTACGAAAAAATGGGACGGAAAAACTACTACAAAGATCACAAGAAACCCAGCTCAAAGTGAATGGAGAGAGAACCCCTGTGCCTTGGAAGGATCTGAAGCTGTTCGGACACTCATAGACAAGTGAACTCCAATCCAGGAATTCCGAGAGTTCACTTGCTGCACTTGGCTACCAGTACTAGACATCTCTAGTACGAAAAGATACGATTAATGATACTACTGCCCTTCATTCAAGCTTCGAACGGTGCAAGGATGAATTACTACCTCAACCCGTCAACTCCTTTTGAGGCAAGGTTATTCCCAGCTCCCTTTTGAACAACCAACGATCCAACCACTCCTGGATACCTTGACCCATACTTCTATTCTCATCTATTCTATTCACTTGTGCCAAAGAAAGAGAGAAAGAAACCTCTCGAGGATAGGGCAATACCATTAAAATGTAGACACACACTCATCATTGCTGTTCATTTCTTGTCATTCAGTTTCTTATCAGTGCAGTGAGGCACCCTCCCGGAAACCAGATACGAACAACTGCATTTAGTTCTATAGACTTCGCTTCTACTTGTACAGCTACAGGAGTCTTTAAATGGGACCACTTCCTAGAGCTTCCTCTATTCTATTAGATAGATTCTGCTCGATTCTAGTCTGTTCTAGTCTTCTCTTCACTACTATCACTTACCAGAGCAGAGTCACTATAAGCACTGGGTTGTTTGACCCTACCATCATCTGACTCATCTTCTCCCGAGAAATATTGCTCTATGGCATATGATTTGAATTTAGAAACGATCCAGTACCGGTATCACTACAGGCTACCTATCCAGTACTGCACTTCTACTTCAACTTGTACTTCTCTAGTACAGCAAGAGAGGAGTCTTTAGATGATAGGAAGACAGACCCTTAACAATTCGCAGAAAGCTAGGATAAATGAGTCCAATTACCTCGTCCGGCAGCTTGTTTGTGTAGAGCCAGTGAAGATAGAGAAGCGAATCAATGGATTCATCTAGAGCTACTTCTGAATACCGGATAAACTTATCATCATCTTATTCTTATTCTTCGAAGGAACGCTCCTGTACCTAACCGTTACTAGTAAATAAGAGAGGCATCTCCGAAAGCGAAACCTATGCACACAAACCCATACCTGCTTACAAATACCCATCACCAATAGCAGAAACCTACTATCCTTTATCTGCGCCAATGAAAGGCCTATCCGAAAGCAAAAGTAGTTGTTGTTTCGAGGAAATGGGTATAGTTGTTAGAGTTCTTCAAGGAAGAAGACAGTTGCCCTTACCAACCTAAAGGAAGGAACCACTTGTTAGCGACTCCAGTTCTACCAACGGCGGTTAGGGATTCACTTCCCCCTTTTTAATAGGGACCCGCGTCAGGGCCTATTCCTTCACCAGAAACTCCAAATTCGTGTAATGGAAATGAAACGAGCCGGGCAAGCGGAGTGCCTTAACTAGCTTTCTTCACTAAGCGTTGAAGTAAGTGCGAGGGATGCAGCTTAAGGAGTATTTGGATGCCAGCCAGTATGAGAGGTCTGAGACAGTTAGTTCACAAGTCTGTTGATGAGAAGCAGGATCATATTGAGTCGATGTTTGATATGATGATCGTAGGTCAACAAAGGGTAGGCGGCGTAGAAGGGGCGGTTCTACTTAAATGAATGGCTCGTTCATAAATCCACTCGCTTGGCAGCAGTCCATTCCTACCGTACTCCGGCTATTCTATCTGTCTGTGTATCGCGTAGAGCACGTACTATGAATCCAAGTTCCCTAGTGTCAGACTCAACTCAGTCTGGTAGTGTCCCTGGTCCTATCGAAGCAGCTACTTCATCCCTGGTGTAAGGGCTTGTAGCTTTCAATGTGTTCTTTCTTGCAGTAAAGTAAGGAACGATTGATCTCTCTTTTTTTAGGTGTGGGACCATAGGCCTTAGGCTTAGTCCTAGAAGGTTGAATGCTTTCGCTACGCCCTTGCTTTCTTTATGCCTAAAGGCTAATTGAATGAATTGAGGTTTAGTAAAAGCCATTCGATTGATCAGAAAGGAAAACCAAACCTGTAAAGAACTTCTACTATGGATTGCCGGTGCGCATTAGTCCGACCAGATTCTAGATGATCTGCCAAAAATCCTATTCCATTCTTTTTTCTTTGAATGGAGCCTTCCGTTGCAGCCAGTTCGAATTCGGACAGTAGGCCTCCCAACTCGCTGCAAGGCAAGAACCAACTACTATAAGTCAACTCCAATAAAGAAGCTTGGTGGAAAGAAGGAAAGAGAGAAAAAGCTACGTCTCTTTGATCAGTTATCCTTTCAAAAATAATAGGTTTTGAGACCCCTCTACTCTATTTGTCTAGGATGGGGTTAGGTTTGCTATTGGACGGCTTTCTCGATTATAGGGGCAGACTTTCTTGGAAATGGCTTTATTGCTATCCACTTTCCTAAGCTTTATAATAGACTAACTAGCCTGGCTTACTTTCTAGCCTGTCAACCTGCTCTGACATACCCTTCTAGCTCACTTGAAAGGAGAGTTGTTGCTACTGTATGAAAGTCTCGATTAAAGAAAGGGATAAAAAGACATACATTCACTCGGTTTTTGCGTTGTTTTGATGTTTCCTTCCATTCATAAGAAGAAAGAGGTTATCTTTTAGCTCCGGGTCCGACTTATAAATAGGGTACTACTTGACCTTAGGATCGAATCAGGCTCTCCTTGGGATAAGCCAGAGAATGGATCAGCCGGGCGAAGTAAGTGATATGATCTCCAGGATTCTAAATTCCATGCCCGGGGAAGTCTAAGAGGATAAAGGAGGATGTTCCCTGCGGGGCATTTCGCGGGGTTAGGATGTGCATGTTTACCAAATGAGCGGAAGACTTGACGCGAGCCAATGAAGCGCTGCTAAGGCGCTCCGGCTTTCCCCTGTTGAGTCGCTCTTTCCTGACCTTCTAAGTGAGTTCTAGCTTGAGCTGGCATAGTTTGTTCCCTTACTTTAGCTTGTAGGCCAAGGTGGAGAATCCATACGGAATGGACGAGGAATTGAGGTAGGGAAAGGAAAGGTAAGGAGATGCCTTAAGCCCTTCGGATCAAAATCCAGACACACACCCTTCACTGATAACCGCAAGGCGAGTCAACCCCAAAACAAATAATAGTTAGTTGGAGTGCATTCCCTCGGCTCTTCAGGTTATGGCGTGCGATCCGATTTGACCATAGTTAGCAATGGCCTTTGGTGACTAATATAGATCGATCCGGTTATAAACAGGCCTAACTCCCTTCTTCGTTTGCATTTGATCAGCCTTTTCAAGCACAAGGCCTGCCCATGGTAAGAACCAAAACTTGCAAAAGTGTGGACTTCTCCTCTCTTCTCGGCTATGCTCCAGACTGCTCTAGGCAGCAACCAAAGAATAATAAAAGGGAATTCCCAAGGTCAAACAAAGGGGATATAAATCGTATAGAAACAAAAGAGAGACCTAAAGGAATGAGTCCACCGCCCTTATTTCCTTGAATTTCACTTCTGTTTGCAGCAATAACCATTCCATGCTTAACGACCCAATAAAGGCTAGCTTTCAGCGTCTTTGGCATCTTTCTATATAGTAGATTTTTCGAATACCATGCTTTTCAAGAGCTGGTGTTATTATTTAAGAAGTAGTTCTTTGAGGCGAGGCATATGAATATCCTTGACATGGTTATTACCTGCCCCTGCCATCGAAAGTAAAAACAGATAAAATATACCTTGTTTCGAAACAAGAAAGAACCATTACTGGCGAGCTTTCAACTCTATACTTTAGTTTGCGGGTGCTTGTGCGCCTCTCCTAACTATGAAGGGGAATCACGATTCAACTCAAGGGCCAGGAGATGTCGATACCTTATTCTATTCTATTCGAAACCAACCAACAACCCATGCAGCTCTAGCCATTACTGGAGTTTACATTCCGTTAGTTTACGTCTCTAGTTCCAAAGATAGGAGAAAGAGTGGCCTAAATGAATTCCCAGCATCATTACGATTCTCTTCGCTTGGCTTCTTGGGTCTGTGGAGACTACCCCCATGGAAAATGATATGCCCTAATCTGTTTACTCCTAATTCACATTTTGATTTCGTACCAACTTTTCAGAATTAGATGACTGGAACCTCGCTTTACTTTTGGCCTGGAAATGCCATGATTCTCCCCTTTGGAGGGGAACTGGGATAATTATTCCATTACAAGTACTTGAGAAGTTAACTTAGTGGTAGTGGCACGGTATTGCTTCGAAGCAAGAAGGGGATAGTGAGTGTGTGTTCATACCAGATTTCTTTCTTGTGAAGGCAAGGCTTCTTACGTATCCTGGCCAGGTAAGTCGTATGGGTTGCTGGTAGTTCTGCGAATCTCTCTTTCTTGCCTTGGTTCATACGTGGTAGCTTTTGTTCGTGCGGGACAAAGAGCTGGTATGGAAAGTCAAGGGAATTCTCGATAGCAAGCAGTCAAGGTCAGAATGAAGAAAGCAAGGTCCATATTTCCTAACATGGGTTCCCTAACTCGAATACCACATCTCATTACTATGGCCAGTCCGGTTCCAAGAGGCCTCCGGAGGTCGAATCGAATCCTTTACCTGTTACCTGTTTTGAAATACCAGTTTTGTACCAGTTTCTACTTGGACTAGTTTTCTAATACTGAGGAGGGTTTCTACTTGAAAAGGCCGGGTTTCCCTGATCCTGGTTCCGGAGGCGGACCTCCTTCCTACCCAAATACCTATTCCGGGTCTCCAAGGCCGGGAGAAAAAAATCTGGATTGGATCTGGAAAGTGGGCTTTCCTCTCTTGAGCAAGGCAAGGGTCTACCTCCGCGCTACTTATGAAATACCTGTTTTCATTTCCTTGTTTTCTTTAGGGCCGAGGTCCAACCAATACTTTACTTCACTTATACGGGTACGGCTAAAGTGCTTTTCCTTCTTAGCAACAGGAGTGCTTTTCCTTGTTATGTTAGCAACAGGCCAGGTTGTTGAAAAGGAAGGGCTGGATCGATTCACTAGAAATCCATCTTCTTTCTTTGGCATAGAATTCGTATCTCGATCTCTACTCTAAAATGGCTCCTTCTTTACTTTAGTGAGATTATATGAGCAAATGCCTGAACCAAAATACGTCATTGCTATGGG
>ERZ780667.34-NODE-34-length-7244-cov-13.644457_pt1 | contig 7244 bp, 7 predicted proteins | sample MGYA00375005_ERZ780667 | MGnify/ENA metagenome assembly ERZ780667 | reverse complement strand
TTTGATATTAAATGCTATGTTTGTCGTTTGGCTCTGAATAAAGCAGAAGAGGATGGCTGATAATGGGTGGATGTATAGTGGCCGTACTAGTGCTGTTGACAGAACAGATGAGTGGACATGGAAGACCGCTATGGTAGTGCAGGAGATAGCCCGTGGTCCAAAGACACTTGAACCCCGTTGCCCTTGCGTCCGTTGCAGAAACCGTCATCGCGCTAGAAAGGAGGTTATGAAACAACACCTTTGGGCTTATGGGTATATGCCGGGCTTCGTCACGACGGTCGACTTTACTCAGAATGAACGTGATAGAGTTGACGTGATGCGGCAGCGGATCGATGGCATAGAGTACGATGGCATGCGAAACTTGCTGGAGGATTTCCGTGATGCCATGCCGGAGTCTCCACCTTGTGCTGAACCAGAGGGACCGTCGGAACCAGAGCAACCTCCTGAACCACAGGATCCCGAGCCATCCGCTAAGGCCTTCTATGATATGATGGAATCGGCTAAGAGGCCTCTGTACCCGGGTGCAAAGGTTTCTCAGCTCGATACCATCTCGCAATTACTAGCCACAAAGCTCCAGTTCAACACGACCCGTTCATGCTTCGAAGCCAGTCTGGTAAAACATGGTAACACGTTGCCCGAAGGTCATTGCCTGCCTAAAACCTTGCACGAATGCAAGAAAATCACGCGAGCGCTCAGCATGGACTACATAAAGATAGATTGTTGTCCAAAAGGTTGCCTTCTGTTTTGGAAACAGTTTGCGGATGACAAGTACTGTAGCTTGTGTGGGGCCTCTAGGTATCTTGAGTCCAAGGGAGCCGATGGTGAGGCCAAGGTGCAGACAAAGGTCCCCGCTTCGATTCTTCGTTATCTCCCATTCATAAAAAGAATCCAGCGGCTTTACATGACCTTGGAGTCTGCGAAACAGATGACGTGGCACAAGGACGGGAAGAGATACCCTGACGAGCACGGGCGGGAAACAATGGGACATCCATCTGATGGCAGGGCATGGAAGAAGTTCGATGAAGACCACCCCGAGGAGGCGGCAGAGGCCCGACACTGCAGAGTTGCCGTATCTCTGGATGGATTCAATCCATATGGCATGTCGAGTTCCTCGTACAGCTGTTGGCCGGTGTTTGTTATTCCGCTCAATCTCCCTCCCCCAGCCTTAATGCAAAGGAATACCATATTCTTGACGCTGATCATTCCAGGGCCTGACTACCCGGGGAAGAATTTGAGTGTCTACATGCAGCCGCTTGTGGATGATCTGAACCACTCTTGGCACCACCCAACGTTGACATACGACCGTGCATCGAGGACAAACTTCTTCATGAAAGTTTGGTACCAATATTCCATGCACGACATGCCTGGGTACGCCCTATTCTGCGGCCACTGTACAGCTGGTAAGTGGCCATGCCCAGTGTGCAGGCAACTACTTGAGTTCCTTTGGCTAAAAGCGGGCAAAAAATATTCCGCCTTTGACACGCATCGGCCGTTCCTGAAAAGAGATCATCCGTTCAGACATGACATAAGGAACTTCAAGAAGGGCAAAGTCGTGCTTGAAGAAAGACAGATACCAACGTTCGATGGTGCAGCTGTTAAGGCCGAGCTAGCTGCTCTCGTGCGTACTGAATCCGGTGTCCCAGTATTTGACGGATATGGTAAGGAGCACAACTGGACTCATGAGGCAGCCATAACGAAGCTCGACTATTACCACGAATTAGCACTTCCCCATAACATCGATGTGATGCACACCGAAAAGAATGTCGCAGAGTCCCTGTTTAACACAATCCTGAACATTTCTGAGAAGACAAAGGATAATGTCAAGGCTAGAGTCGATGTTAAGGAGCTATGTAATAGGCCGAGACAACACATGCAGCCTCCTGAAGGCAGACGAAAAGGGTGGTTGAAGCCGCATTCGCAGTTTGTGCTTGATAAGGACCAAAAGAAGGAGGCATTCACGTGGCTGAAAAACGTCGTGATGTTTCCTGATGGTTATTGTTCGAATATGAGCAAGGGAGTCAATATTGAGAAGGGAAAAGTCACTGGGATGAAGAGTCACGACTATCATATATGGATTGAGCGGTTGATGCCGGTGATGCTTCGAGGTTATCTCCCTGAGCATATCTGGAGAGTGCTAGCGGAGTTGAGCCATTTCTTCCGCACGGTCTGTGCTAAGCAGATATGTCCCCTGATGATCGAGAAGCTGCATGATCTAGTGCCGGAGTTGCTGTGCAAGTTAGAGAAGATATTTCCGCCCGGCTTCTTTACTCCGATGCTACATCTCATTGTGCATCTCGCAAACGAGGCACTCTTGGGTGGACCGGTGCAGTTTCGTTGGCAGTTTTGTATTGAGAGAGAGTTCAAGTATATTCGGCTCAAATGTGGAAACAAAAATAAGATTGAAGCATGCATAGCTGAGGCAACTATCCTCCAAGAGATAGCAAACGCCACGACAGCGTACTATGCCGATGAAGTTCCCAGTATGCATAACCAGGTACCTCGGTACAATGTCGACGAGCCCAAGCGTGACCCCAAGCTCCTCCTCTTCAAGTTTCCCGGTGGCAAGGCCGGTGGCGCAAAACCTCATACCTTGTCCAACCAAGAGAAGGAGTGCATAATGTTGTATGTGCTTATGAACATGGGGGAAGTGGTGGACGATCAGAAGAAAAAGAGTGGGGAGGAGGAGGAGGAGGAGGTGGTGCCCAGTTACCTTAGGTAAAATGGCGACTTAATTACTTTGCAACTAATAACTCGGGTTCGTTCTAATACGTATTTTCTCCTTCTAGCCAATTCGTGGATGAGGTGTGGCCGGGACCAACGGATCCCGATGCTGCGCAGTTGGACGCTCTTCTGAAAGGGGGTGCCTCGGGAAGAAGTTTCACGTCATGGTTCAGGGAGAAGGTAATTCGTAACCTATCCCTCTTAATTACCTGGCAACTTGGCCCTCTTGTTACACGTAACTAATGCACGATTCGTACTAAACTTGTAGGGAGCTGATCCCGCAGTGATGATGTCAGATGAGTTGAGATGTGTCTCCCAGGGTTTTAACAGTAAAGTCAACATGTATGAGAAGTATGATGTGAATGGGTATCGCTTCCATACAGAGGGCCACCAAAATAGTCGCCCGGGTGCCAAAACTATAAATACCGGGGTCTTCACCAAGGGACAAGATGACTTTGATTACTATGGAAGGTTGCAGAACGTATACGAGCTGACGTTCAACACTGGGCCCGTAGAACTCAATCTCGTTGTGTTCAGATGCCACTGGTTCGATCCACGCGATGGACAGAGAAATACCCCTTCCATCGGGTTAGTTGAAGTTAGGCCTTCAAGCACCTATAGCGGATCCGATGTCTTTGTTGTGGCTCACCAAGCCAGGCAAGTTTATTACTTGCCCTACCCATGCCAAAAAGAAGTACTCCAGGGCTGGGAAGTCGTGTACCAGGTATCTCCACATGGCAAGCTACCCATGCCGTGCGATGAAGATTACAACAACATTAACCCTCAAACATACGAGGGAATTTTCTATCAAGAGCAAGAGAACTTTGGAGACTTTGGCTTAGAAGGCCTTGAGGACCTCGAGAACGATGCAGACACCCGTGGTGAGATAGTCACGGATCTAAACGACATAGATATGCTCACCAAGGCACATGAAAATGAAGAGCCTCAGAGTGATGATGATGACGAGCCTCCACCGTGCGAGGATCCCGACGCTTTATACGCACGTGATAGTGACAGTGATGATGGACATGAGAATGAGCCTCAGAGTGATGATGATGATGATGAGTATTAGTATTTATGTTGAAGAACAGATGATGTTGATGATATTACTATGTATCTCGATACTATATGTATGTTATTTTGGATGTGCTATGATGAATTGATGATGATGTTATTTTGTATCTTGTTGATGTGCACATGCTATTTAAAATGCTCTATGTTCCATGACAATGATGAGTCTCCACCGTGCGAGGATCCCGATGCTCAGAGTGATGACTAGGGACAAGTATTAGTATTTATTTTCATCTTAATTGCATTGCGTCTTTATGCTTCTTAATTGCATTGCGTCTTTATGCTTAATTGTTTTCTTTTTTCTCAATGCAGGTGATTGGCCAATATGAGCAGTGGCAAGGCATCACCTCAGTCCTTGCTTCAGGGGTTAAAGAAGACGAAGAGTGGAAGAGCAACCACCTCACGGTACGCTGCCGAGGAGGTAGGAGGAGGAGGAGGAGGGGATGCAGGCCGAGGACGAGGGGGACGTCCCCCGAGGTCGGACCGAGGAGGTACATTGCATCTTCCACTCTTCTTATGCTTGGTATTTATTTTTCAACATGCTTCTTAATTGTTTACCTTATCCGATTGCAGGAGTTCGAGGACGAGGTCGAGGACGAGGGCGAGGTACCGTCCTTCTGAGTGACATACCCTCCGCTTCTGGCGACGTGGCTTCGCAGTCCGCGTTCTCAGAGTCTGGAGACGAGGAGATGGAGTCTCGAGGCTTCGATGTGGAGTCTCGAGGAGACGAGGAGATGGTGACTGCAGAGTCGGGGCCGTCGAGTACGTCGACGAAGAAGGCCAAGGTCCGTGGGGAAACAGAAGTCCCTAAGGTGGAGCCTGCCCCGGAGGATCGGATCCTCATTTCACCTGCCAGCGACGAGTAAGTGGCTATAGTTTCATTTTGTTGACAACAACTTGGCATGTACTAATGTTTGATTCTTGTGCAGCAATTGGCATCATCCTGTGGGCGCTCGAGTCCCTGGCTGCATGCTTGGAGCTATTATTAGGAAGTTTTGGCCGGGCTTCTACACCACCGATGACGGCACTCAGAAGCTAGCCACGACTTGGAAGCACTACGAGCTCGCAGCTTGTCCCCCCTACGGGAAAGCTTCTGACGCCGTGATCCACAAGTTTTGGGTAAGGCAAACTCATGACTCTCACACTTTTTTTGTTCATAGTTCATGACCCCGACATGCTAACTCATGAATCTCACACTTTTTTGATGCATGATTGTAGAGATTCTATAGGGTGGTTCCGGAGGAGCAGGAGAAGGCGGACAAGGCTTTGCGGAATCATTGCAAGAGGTTGTGTAATCAGCAGTTCTATAACCAGGGTAATACTGCCAGGAGTCAATACAACACGGCGGTATCGGGCAAGCCGTTGCCGAAGCATGAGATAGTCAAGTCACGAACGACGATGACCGCGGAACAGTACGACGAGGTAAGTAAATTGTCGATGAGATTCTATGTTGATGCTAAGTTGCAATTGCAGTCATTTGTTCTTCACATGACTATTGGTTTTTCAGGTTAGGCCCGATTGGGCGTATGGCAAGGAGGAGGCATGGAGGGCGTTGACTGCGAGGTGGCGCGGGGAAGACGAGGAGTGGAACGCCTTGAGCCAGCGGAACAAGGCGAACCGCGGCAGCGGGGGGACACACCGGGCGGGAAACCTCGGCAGCCAGCGCTACAAGGCCAAGCTGGTATGCACATACATTTATTTTCCCTCACGCCTATTCCTACTTGGTACTCATAACATATCTTTGGCGATGCAGGAGGAGAAACTAGGGAGGCCCGTCGGCGATTTTGAGTCGTGGGACTCGATGAGGATGAAGAAGCCCGATCTGTCCCAGCCTCAGCCCCAGCTTCCCGAGTACTTCGGCACTGCCCAGGAGGACGGTGCTAAGTACCTCGAGGCGATGGTCGGTTTTAACCCGGAGCTGGAAGACCCTAGAACCGCGGAGCCCGACGAGAGAGCGGTGGTTGTGTCGGGGGGAGGCCTTCAGCACGGCCGTCTGAAGGTTATGGACAAGATGATCCCGCGCACTCCCGCTTTGAGCCTCACGCGGATCAAGGCTACCCTCGGCGCCGACGACCCCGCACCGCCTCCTCGACGACGGCCTTCCCAGCCTGGCTACGATGTAAGTTTCTCTCATTTCCATCCCTTCTCTGACAATACTACTTCCTCAGTGGCTTAGTTGATGAGATGGTCCAATTTATGTAATTGTAGGCTGCTTTAGAGGCGGCCTACAAGGCCCACAACGACAACTATTTGCTGGAGCTTGCGCAGTGGAGGCAGAGAGCAGAAATCCACGAGGCGTGGAAAGAGGCAAAAGAAGAGGTAAGTTCCAACCTTTCTTTTTGCAAAAGATGACAAGTCTCACTTTTCATACTTTTGTGCAAAGCCTGACATGTTAACTATCTTGCAGGCTATAGACAGGGCTCTTCGTACGGGAGTGCAGGTCGAGATACCGGAACGACCTCCTCGAGCCGGGCTTAGGCCAGAGTATTTCTCGAAGGATGAGTTCGCCAACAACATCTACTACGCCGGCTATACCCCGGTAATTTATTTGCCCAATCAACTTTTACCGCTTTCATGTGCCTTGGCGGTTGCTAACTATTGCTCAAACGTGTAGGGAACGCAAGCCTCCGGGACTGGACCCTTTGGTCGTGCTGGTGCCTCGCCGTCGTCGTCCCGCGCGGTCACACCGGCGCACCCTGGTCCCGGTGGTGGTGGTGCCTCGCGCGAGAGCACACCGGTTCATGGTGGCGCGGGATCACCTGCTTCCGGTGCTGATTCGACGGCGCCTCCGCGCCGTCAGTCGCCTATGCTCACGCGCGGAGACCTCGGTCTCTCCGGCTCGACTCCCTCTCCGGACGCGACGAGCTGAGGATGATGCTACGGCGGCCGGGTAGATGTCTCTTTGTAGATGTTTAGCTCTTCTTGTACTGTGTACCGATACTATCTATCTTATTTTAGATGTTTGGATGTTGTTATACCGTGTATCGAAACGATGTGCATGTCTATCGATACTATGCTTGTGTCGATGTGTTTATATGAATGCTTGTGTCGATGTGTTTATATGAATGCGATGTGCTTATATCAATGGTTTTGTCGATGTGCATGTGCTTATATATGCACAGGATATAATATATAATACAATATTTATTATTGAATTTGATATATGCAGGGAAAAAGGAAAAATAAGCAAAAAAGGTTCCCTGCCAGCACCTACGCCGACGGCCAGGCCGTCGGCGTAGGCTATATCCTGTGCCATTTGGCACGGCCTACGCCGACGGCCAGGCCGTCGGCGTAGGTGCACTGCCTAGAAGATGCGAGGGGGCGACGCGTGGCCTGGTTGGAAGGGGAACTACCCCAACGGCCAGGCCGTCGGCATAGGCCCGAAGCCTAGCCGCCCCATAGCCTGCCGCGTGGCACCCTAGGCCGACGGCCCGACCGTCGGCGTAGAGGGC
>ERZ780667.31-NODE-31-length-7370-cov-17.800547_pt1 | contig 7370 bp, 6 predicted proteins | sample MGYA00375005_ERZ780667 | MGnify/ENA metagenome assembly ERZ780667 | reverse complement strand
CTTCTCCTAGAAAAGTTTCCGGTGCGAAATTCCATTCAATGAGTAATTCAAAGGAAAAATGCATTTTCGGCATGCGGTCGGTGGGGTGTACTTCCTCCTTCCTTGCTTCCGTCCGCTATCCGTTGTGTCATGGCACAGTGGGACATCTGTCAGCCTTGCATTTCTCAACAGGGCTGGCTATCTTCCCTTTTCCGAACTCCACTGCTTTTTATCGCACTCTCATACCTGTTTTTCCATACTTTCCGCATTTCTAAAAAAACAAGAAAAAGGAACAAACCGAGACCGAGAGCGAGAGCGAGAGGAATTAGATCCAGTGGGTGAATGGAAAATGGCTCCAGCGGGCTACCCGCAAAATGATCCATAGGCGGGGGGGTTTCGAAAGGGCGAGGAGCGTCATGAGCAACCTGAGGGGCTGGATTGGCTGGGCCGGCTTCCCCTGTGCTCCCCGCTGCTTGCTCGCCTCCTTGACCCGCTAAATCTCCATTGGCTGGGGCAGGTCCATCTCCCTCTTTCTCCAAAAGGTCTACTGCGCGAATAAGCCCTATGTATGGGCTCTGCGCTACAGTATCCAGATTAGCACCAGCACCCGCGAAAAAAGCCTCAATTTCCTGGCCAATATGCGAAGTGGTCAAAATAGGAGCCCTAGAATGGCCTGGATGGGGAACAAATAGTCCCGGATCATCCGCATTTATGACACGCTCAAATCTCAATCCCATTAAACTACATCTACATCTTTTGCAGCTCTGCTCCCGAAAATCGAAAGGAGACTTAGATAGGGGTTGGCCTTGGTTTTTCCAAGGAAACGATATCTTTAGTAGCGGGAGATTGGATTCTTCCGGAATGACTTCGTTAGGATTGAAGAATTGCTGCAATTCTTCCTGAATAGACTCGATTCTCCGCACATCAGTTGAATGTCTAAGACGCAACGGAATCGCTACGTTTCTTTCTATATGATAATGAGAATTGGAGATTGAACTGGAGTTGTGTTCCCTTTCCACAAAGAGATCCACCCATCAACCCAAACCAGCAAACCGGACAATGAATACTAGCTTTCGGAGACCAACCTACTTGAAACTAGCCCAATTGCCATCTTACTAATAGAGATCTTGCTTGATACACTGGCCCGGATATCCGGATGTCAACTCATACACTTCAGGAAGGAGGTCAGTCAAGGGTGCCGTACGTCAACTCAACCCATCAAGACACCGAGCCAGAGCATATAGATTCTCTGCCCCCAGCCCTTCAAGGTGAGAGACAGCCCTCATAGGATGTATGTCTACTAGACTAGCACATAATCAAAGCAAGGGTGCCGCTATGCCAAGGTCACTTGACTAATGCCTATTTCCCGAACGGATGATATGGAGATAGGGAGTCTGTATGGATATGATATAGAGATGAGGAAGGCCCTCAATCACGATAATCCAGAATCGGATATGGATACTATGTTACGATACGATATTTCCATCCTATCCTTGACTTGACTTTTCCAGGAAGCAAATAAGCCGTAGCGTTTCTGTTGTTTATTTCCTTTTCCTAAGCTAGTCTACCAGCTTTTCCGAGATTGATCGTGGATGACCGGTAAAGAGTTCCAATACCAAGGCAAGTACGAAAGACAGATAGGAAAGCTTGCTCCACCAAGGCAACAAAGACAGATTGGACGGTCCTAAAGGTAGGTTTGAGCACTGGCCTAAAACTGGATCAAAGATTGGAATCCGGAATCCAAGTCTCTTCTTTCTTATACGAGTTTCTTTCTTATACGAGTAATGTTTCCCTTTCCTTGACTGTCTTCCCGGAGAGATTCCTTGATTTCGGTATTTCACTACTCTAGTTGGAGTAACGTCCCTTGCTATCTTCATTCTGACCTTGCCCTAGCGGCGCACAGTGACAAATCGAGTTCAGGTTCTGATCTGGCTCGTACACTAAACCTTACCAGTAGCTCTTGCTCTTGCAGCAACTGTTGCACTACAAGCACAAGCTATTCTTCTAACTTGCTTGACACACTGATGGAACAATGCGGCCGACTCACTCACCTGCCGCCCTTTAGTAGGAATCTGAAGAGGAAGGAGCCTTAGCTGCTTCTATTCTACGCAATTCTCTTCTCATCCCTGCGCCTGCTCGGCACATAAACTAACAATCCTGCTACTTCTCCTTACAACAACTGCTGAAGCTGAGAGGCTAGGGGACTCGGGTCAGGGCGGGATGAGTGCTGCTATATGGTTTGAACCCTCTATCTGTAGATCATTCCTTTTACTGATTTCTAGCTTTTCGGAGGCACAAGTAGTTGATCACTTAGACGTACGAGATTCTGAAAGGATTGTTCTCTCTAGGCACATCTTAGGAAGGATTCCGTGTCCCTCCAACTCCATCCATTGGGCGGCGTCTTTTCATCCGGAGAAGCTGTCGAAGCGATAGCCATGTCTGATCCCCGTATCTGTGAAAGAGCAAGGTCTTCCTAGTGGAGTCTAGAAAAAGAGCCGGGTATTCTGAGTGGAGTCTGGAATGAGACCTGCTGCCTCTGGCTTGACCATTAGCTGCTCTATCTGTTATTGGCATGGCATTCCTGAACCCATAGAAAAAGAAGGATTAGGAGACGTCCATCGAAATAGACTAGGAGGCCTCTCACTAGCGCTATATAAGCTGCCGGATTCCCTTTCACTTAAAGCCATTCCAACAATCTATTCGTCTCCAGCCCTTCTAGCAGGAGCAGGGGCTGGAGCAGGAGACAGATCAAGCAGGAATGGTGAGTCACTCACAAAAGGTATTCACACCGAGCCTGACCCACCAACCTATGCACAATCTGATACCCCTCCTCTCGAAACGGAAGAACCAAGGGAAGCTTAGACCAAGCCATTGATCTATTCGAATTGGAGAGCCTGGAATGGTGTTACCAATAGCCCAGCCCCATCTTCATCCGCATCTTCATCTTAGGAATGCCTTTACCCATCCACCTAGGAACACAGAAAGCTACCATTTCTTGTTGCATCATTCTGGAATCCGTGGGTCAAGCTCACTTTCCGGGAATGCTATCGCTATCCTTTGAAACTAGTTCTCTCATTCTTCTGTTTCATACAGCCTAAGATTGGAAATCGAAATCCCCAAACAGACAGACGAGCTTCCCAGACCCCGATATGGAGATGGCGACTCAAGTCTTGCATGCCGGAAGGAGTGATTCTAGTCTAGGAGATCTATCAAACCCAAGTCTTTCTTTTACGAGCCTCGATCAATAATCAGTGTTGCACGCACCCATACCAAAACAAGAAACGGTACACTTTCCCTATCCCCATTCCCGTACCCTTTCCATCTACTGGCCAAGGTTTCCATTCTTTCTACTGGCCATGGCCAAGGAAAGGAATAGCCAACACCCATAAATTCTATGCAAACACTTCTCATCACCTTTTCCGCACCCAACCTGGTCTCGTGAGTCCAGGCCTAAGGATGGATACCTCTGCCTCGAGCTGACTTGACTATGTTCGATTCTATTGGATTCCATTCTCATCTCTGCGAGGAAGGATCCATAAAGCCAGCTAGGCCTCTTCTTATCGAAGGATCTATTACAGCCTATTCAAGCGAGAAACCTTTTGAGTAATGACTAGGTTATAGATCTGTATGGGATCCGCTAGGCACAGCCCGCGGTAGATCCCTTAGCGCAAAAGTAGGCAACCCTATGGCACCAAGTGGGTCAATCAAGTGATCAAGTATGATTCATCTCTGAGCGAGCGTAGAATATACAAAGCTTTCCATCTCCACCAACGGCAGATTTCTATCTTGCCATTTCAATTTGGCTCTATGAGAAGCTTGTATCCCCGATTGGGACTTGTCTTCCCAGTAAAACACCACAGGTCCCACTCCTCTTGCATTTGACCCTCTCTTCCTGCAAGCTCCAACTTCTAAGGTTCTGTGAATTAGAGAGTTCTCCGTCTATCTCTTTTTAGATTTGATGTAAATCACGGAGAGTTCATTTGGGTAGGATAGAGCATACAAAAGGTATAAGTAAGTCTGTGTACTCGAGTAAAATAGCCGGAGTAGTTCTGGCTTCTCTATCACGGATAAGAGATTCAACATAGCTTCGCCTGCCTTCGTGATTGCTTGTGTAATACAGAAAGAAGATGCCAGAGCTGTGGGATGCAAGTCGAACTAGACTGAATGTGCCAGGCTTATATTTCTCAGGGCCACAAGTAGAAAGTGAGTGGAGGCAAATGTTGCTTGTTACTCTGATGTCCCTCCAAGTTTTCCATGGAACCAAAGTCATAAAAAGATGTATATAGAGTGGGCTAAGGTTTACTTTTATGGGTGGGTCAAACCTAGACGAACGAGTGGATACAAGCAAGGCTAGCCCTAGTGCTTCTAACTCATTGGAACACGCATGGACGGAGAAAAGGGAAGGTCCCGGAGAGTTTCGGCTTTGGTATGAGCTGCTTTGAATCAAGAATAAGTTTGGTTGAGTTTTGAATGAAAATGAATAGGAAAAAAGGGCATAGATGCTTCGTACACCAACGAGAAGGAGAGCGGGGCCAACAGATCTCTATTCAGCCCTGCCCTGCTCGATGACAGCAAATCCATTCGATGAGTGGTTCTCATCCCATCTTGACTTGATTTTTTAGATACTCGATTGGAAGGCTAGATACTCGAGGATGGACTGAATTCCTCTTTCATAACTGGTCTTTCACTACGACTTTAGTGAGCATTTCTTTCTATTTCTTCTTTTTCGAAACAATGGATTCACCGCACCGGCAAACAAACATAGTCAAGAGTTCCACGTTGGAAGAAGGGAATGGACTCTCTATCCAGAATGTTATTTCATAGATTATTACGTCTATTTTAGGGCATTGGCAAAGTTCGCATAGGAAAGGACGGACCGGCGGTTCTTCATCGGGGGTAACTAGGCTAGCTTGGCACTCTTTCTAGTCGATATCCCATACCCATCGAGAATATACGACCTGCTTCTCGAAACAAGGAAGTGATAGCACCTGGTTTGAAGGTTCGATAGGACGGACCCGGGAGAAATCACTGGAAAGATAGTATAGGAAGATATGTGGGTTCGATAGGACGGACCTGGAAGAGCAGATAGGTTTTTGTGAAAGATGGGCTCCAATAAGTTCTATTGCTTTGACACATTGAGTATCTCACTGAATCGAAAACGGAATCCAAGCGGATAAGATAGCGTATTAGGCCGACAAGTAGGAAGCATAGCAATCTACAAGAAATAGGGAATGAGGGGGCGTGGCAGTCTTGACTTGATGCGGTCTCTATCGTCACCTTGACGGCTGTTTGTGCCTTTCTGACCGGGAGCGGGTCTCATGCCTGGGGGATTTGTCCAATAGGGAGTTGCGACAACAAGCAGCAAAACAAGGACCTTCCTCTCAGGGCGGAGGTATCTTCATTCTCCATACTTCTCCTGACATCTCAAGCTGCAAATGGACACCCTGAAACCGCCATCTGAACTAGCAGGTGCTGACTCGGATCTAGAACGAGACCTAACCTAAGCCCCGGCCTCAGTAAGTAAACCACTTCCTAGAGAAACGGACGTAAGTAAACCCCTTTCCTCAGATGTGGATTCGAACCACAGAAGGATTTCTGTTTTTCGCTTTGTGGGTGTCCCCAGTCCCGCTACCTTCCTATATGAACTATAACCAGGACTAGTACGCCTTTGCTTTTTACGAGCTCGGCCTCCTTCCAACGGCTAAGGGCAAAGGATGTCAAGGGAACTGTTTGGGCACTGCTCCTATCTCTAACGCTAGCTCTGGCAAAGCACATTCAGATTTAGCTGCAAAGCACATTAGCTAGTTGTATTGTATCCACCGAAGCTTCCTTTACCCTACTTCCGAGGGACGAGCGAATCCTACCCTTTGCTTCTTATCGCTTCCTCCGCTAAGGGTTCGATGCGAGTACAACGATTCCTACGCCAATACGAGCGATGACTAGCCAGGGACGAGCTATAGAGGTACGAAAGCCAGGATTCACCCTTTGACTAGGCCCTGCCCTGATATGGAGATGGAGATGGCGACTATTCTCCTACCTACAATCTGAGACCCCAGCCCTGGATAAAAGATTGGAATCCTACAACAGACTTAGTAGTCTCAGAGGCACCTTCAGTGAAAACTAGACTAGTAGTGCCATGCCAGCAAGAAAACGGATGCGCGTTAGAACAGAGCAACGGCTTGATAGCTAGTGCCGTGCCGCTAGGAGCTAGGATACGGCCATATCAAGTGAAAGCCTTCCCTACGGGACTCAAAACCGCACTCATAGATTGGCATATCTTTATCCTTTCAATGGGGTCTGTTTTTTTGAATAAAAGAAAGATCATATAGGCCGCTAAGGTCAAGGGACCGGATCCAGAACATTGAATCCAACCATCAGCATTCGCAAGAAAGAAGTCATAGATTTCCGGTAATTATACGACATCTATTAGACCAGGATTGCTCCTTGTTATTTGTATATAGAGACATTAAGGCCACCCTTCTTGATGCAAGTTATCCTATACATAGATTTAATGGTAAGATGAATGGTAAGATGTAGTTCCAACCTACATTGGACTTGGACTTATACTTGGAATAGCTCAGCCAGTTGCCCTTGCAAGATAGATCGAACCCTGCAAGTGCCAGAGATCCAGATCATTAGAATACGTTACCGGTCCAAGATGGGCCTCATCGCGAAAAAGAGTATGTTATTCCTATCACTAGGAGTAGTAGCGCTAGCGGCGCAGAAGGAGAAAGTAGCTAAGCGCTAAGAAGCTATCTAGAGAGTTTCCAGCTGAGGGAAATTGGCTTCGATTGTTCTTAGTTTCGACTCGTAGTCTTCGACCACTTTTCTTCTTCTTCCCGAGGGTTGCTTGCTTCCATTCAGGTAGCTATTGCTGAGAAATGGACGAAAAAAGGAAAGGGTATATGTTTATCCTTGAAGGAGGCTCAATATCTTGGTGCAGTAAGAAAGAAGATTGTTTCTCTTTGTCTACCATGAAATCAGAATATATAGCATGCACGGCTGCAGTTCAAGAAGCAATATGGCTGAGAAATTCTCTTCTCTGTCTTGATGTGACTAAGCATGCATATAAGACAACCGTGATCTACTGTGATAACACGGCTGCCATTCTTTTCTTCTCGACAAATATCATACCATGATGGGCTGTACAAAGAACTGACCATGATCTCTTGCTAGGGGAAGGTATGTATCGGGACAAGATGGTTGGTGAGGTGGGCACAAACACTTTTCATTCCAATCCCTATTGTTGTGGTTGGACCAGACTACATGCCAAGACCCTTTATTCCAACATTTTCTCACTGACAGCTCCTTCGACTTATTTTTTTATTCAATTGTAGCTTTCACAATCAATCACTAACCGCATTCTTGCAATTCATGTGCGGTTGGCATCT
>ERZ780667.27-NODE-27-length-8566-cov-16.411350_pt1 | contig 8566 bp, 8 predicted proteins | sample MGYA00375005_ERZ780667 | MGnify/ENA metagenome assembly ERZ780667 | reverse complement strand
AGCAAGAGTGTTTTTTGCAAGCTTTTTATAGCCGCTTCCTAGAGCAGGGCAGCAAGTCTCTTATCCATATTGAAAGCAGAAGTTTGAAAGTTTTGATAACAGGTTCTATGAAAAGCTAGCAATCCAGTGAGTTTTCCAAAAGTGAGGCTAACAATAGCTATTAAGTCTACTCTTATGGAGATGATTGAGTGGAAGTTGGATAAGGATTGGAGTCGGATAGGGTGGGAGTAGGTCCAGCCGAGAGGGCCATAGGAGTGGTCCGGACGAGCTTACTCTTAGCCATTGGAAGTAGTTGCTGATGGAAAAGTCAGAGTTGCTTAGGTTTAGTGTTAACTATTAAGTTTTACTCAAAGTTGAAATTCAATCTTTAGAAATCACAACTAGAGGGTTAGTACTTGGATCGAACTCTCGGCTTTGGGGCATTTTTTCTACCTTGGGTGACCTAAGGAGAGAGAGGGATCATCAGTCTGAGCTATGGTTCCTGCATCGAAAGGATTCAAATAACGTACCAGAATATGTACAGAGGCATCTTCTTTATCTCTCTATATGGGAAGAATTACGGTCAAGGACTTACCTTTTCTTTCTGAGCTCATTCTTTTCTTCCCCAGTACTGTGCATTGGATCAATTAGAACTACAAATGTGCTTCATCTTTTGTAGGTTCTGGGATTGCTATTCTATTTGAAAAAGGATGGAACGTTGGACATACGAGTGCCCTTCGAGCGATGGAGGAACCGCCTACACATCCCCACCTTAATAGCTCAATTGCAAAAGGAAAGAAAAAGAAATCAATCTGACTAACCTCTCTCTCAGCAACATATCAGCTTTCTAGCATGCATATTTGAGAGTTACATTGCAGGAGAAAAGATCAGCTATACTTTTGTTGTTTTAATAAAAAACAATTAGCCACACTTGTTTGAATCCTTTTGTATCAACCCATAATTTAGCATCAGGATCCATGATTCTTTCCCTTGATAAAAAGAAATTCTGTCCTCTCGAGCTCCATCATGTACTATTTACTTACAAAGAACCCAGCACAAATTCGGTTCCGGAAGAATAGAACAAACTATGTCGAGCCAAGAGCATCTTCATTACTATTGAAAATGATGGATAGCAAAATCCACAATCGATCATGTCCTTCAAGTCGCACGTAGCTTTCTACCACATCGTTTTAAACGCAGTTTTACCATAGCATTCCTCTAATTTCATTTCAAAGTGGTATAGGGAATTGATCCAATATGGATGGAATCATGAATAGTCATTGGTTTAGTTTAGTATTTTGTATACTAATTAAAACTTGCTATCTGTGGATAAATAAGTATTTATCCGGGGAAGACTCAGCAAGGATCCAATTTATTTAAACCCATATTCTATCATATGAATGAAACATAGTTCGAAAAAGACAAATAGCAAAGTCAATTGAATTTTTAATAGACCACTATGCTAGGCATTGATCCCATTTAATTCATTGCTTTCGTTGTGTTGTGTTACCAACAAACGTATTTTCACTCTTATGCCGCGTGGATTGCTCTCCCTTTGCTTGGCGGTACTTCTCTAGCCAATGACCCAGTGGACTATCTATGTCAAGATCGACCGAGAGGGGTTCAAAATCATTTAAGTTGACAGCCCTCTTGACTGTTTTTTTATTACCCAATTTGCCGTGATCGGGTGTTTGAAGTGAGTCGGGTTTTCGCACTCTGTGCGATTCGGTTGTCGGAGTCTTAGGTGATTCATCATTTCTTGAAGCATGCTGAAGTCTAGGAGACCGCCTAACATGCGCACCATGGGTGCGTGTGGCTTGGTTTTTGTTGGCCAGCACCTTCCTCCTCAGTGACCCCCCTTGTGAACCGCTCCTTGGAATAGAGCTCTGAGACGCGTCAGATTGAAGGGCATCTAGGTGGGTGAAGACAAAACATTAAAACATACACACATATCTACCCATTTGCACTAGCAACTGGTCCACAATATGCAAAACTTGTAAGGAGCAGAACGGATTTTTGTTTTGGGATCAACACCGAACTTGAAACTCAACACAAGAAAATATAAGAGGGAAGTTTCATAAATCACCTGATTTCTGTGACCTATGGATTCCAAGCTGCCGTTCAACCCTTGATGCCTCATGAACCATGGCAGATTCCAAACTTGGTGTAACATCATACTCAAACTGAATAAGGTTTGCTTCTGTTTCGAAATCCAGCCCATCGATCCTCTCAGGAGTAACTTCTTCCATTATGCTGCGGCATACCGGCAACTCTAGCTTCCTGTATACCGGTGCCATCTGGACAAGAAGGCTGGCTAAGTACCGATTCTCAAACTTGCAAGAAGCTCGATCATTCTTAATAACCGAAGCATATTCAACAGGCCAAAACCCTCTATCTTTTTGAATCTCCTCCGCCGGGGTAGGGTTGAGAGGACCTTCAATGACAAAGTCAACAGGGGATTTCCAGAGCATTCTCCTCACCCTTTCCCTATTCAACGAAATACCAAACTTCCCCTCGGAATACCACCATTGTCTTTCTTCATCTCCCTCAACCTGATGTGCTCAAGAAACCATACCTACAAAGTTGGACGATCTGTTAGCCAATTGACAAAAACATCGCTGCAGTAACTTGTGCCTTTCCCCAGTTTGGGCTCCGCACCGAAAAAGCACCCATGACTCTTGCTTGAACGGTGCGGAGAAAGGAATAGAACCCGGAACTACTGGATGTGCTTTTTTGACAAGTGCCGACCTCTCCTTTCTGCCAACAAATAATTGCTTGCCGACCGCTTCTATTCCTTAGAGCTTTTAGAGGGCTTGTGTAGCTGACTTGGTAGGAAGGAAGAAAAAACCTCATTCTAAACGTTTTATAGATTCCAGAATTCCTTTTCTGGCGCTTCAATTTGATATGTTGTGGACTCTTGAATTCAATTATATATAGGTAAATCAAGGCGCCAGTCAGCAGCAGTACTGGATGCACAATGACCAACCATACCGATATGTACCGGTCAAAGAGTTTGCCGAATCTTTTCACTCTTGGTAGATCTATGAAAAACGAACTAGCCGTACCATTTGAAAAAAGCAGGAGCCATCCAGCTGCACTGAAAACCTCAAAGTACGGCGCGAGTAAAAAAAAACTTGGAAAGGCTGTTTTTGGTGTTACTGATGAAGCGGGACTCATTTGTACAAATATTTAAGGCATCTCAGGCGAGTTATCGATATGATGGTCATTAATTCACACCTTTTTCGAACTCGCATAGTAATTTGGATCTGGTAGACATATAGCTTCAATTTTAAGAGAGTAAACAGACATGTCATGTTTGAATTTTATATCCAGCTAACCCCGATGGCAATAATTACCATGACGTTATTTCTACGCACAAACATGCACCGTGATTCGGTCACCGAGGGGGGGGGAGGCATCTAGAAGGGAGCACTTTTCTTATCTATCGTCATGATCATGTTCAACGGGTTCTCTGAGCTTGCGATGACCATCACTAAGCTGCCGGTTTTATTCAAGCAACGCGACCTCTTCTACCCCGCATAGACTTACACTCTCCCTTCATGGATTCTCAAGATCCCCGTCTCATTTATCGAAGTTGGACTTTGGGTTTTCACCGTTTATTACGTTATCGGATTTGATGCAAAGGTTTCATGGTAAACGCGGTCAGAATTTGTTAAGTAAGAACCGGAATGTCGTTTTTTTCAAGATAATAATGAGCGCCTTCATTTGTACCATATAAAGAATGATTTAGCAGATTCGAAAGCAAGAGCGTAATTTTCCGTTGTGAATGAAGACTCCCACCTAGCGGTATACCAAGAAGGGCTTATTCAATATATATGAATTTTTTTTTTAACAGACAAGTACGGGCTATTCTTTGTTTGGAAAAGACGATGTCGACAAAGCTGAGTTATTTAATGAAATAAAAGACATTTGCAAGTGCTGGCTTACACCCGGGGAATTGTCAGTAAATAAGGCGCCAGGAGGTTGTGCAAGCACTAGAAATGACGAGCATGGAGAGGTCAATCTTGATAGTCAGGGGTGGAAGACCTTATGCGAGATCATTGGTGAGTTATCCATGGTGGGACCAGAAGGAGTGTCGAAGATAGAGCCAAAGGCGATTCTGGATCGACGCTTGGTGAAGAAGAACAATGCCGGTCAAGCTCAAATTCTGGTAGAGTGGTCCAATTTGCCCGAGGGAAGGCTTCGAAAACACACCTATAAAAAGATGAGCCACGGACCAGCAAGAAAACGGATGCGCGTTAGCGCAACGGCTTTCGCGCTAGTTGCTCAATCCGTTGCTTGTTCGGAAGCAAAAGCCCACTTTGGAGCGAATCCCCTTCTTTTTGTTGTAGCTACTCGGTCAGCGAATTGTAACTGGAACTTTTGGAACTGCTTATTCACAAAGCCTTATTTTAGGCAGGCAGCAGTACTGTTTCAGTAGCTACAAGCACCATACCTGTAAGTATCAAATGAATTTCCATTCTTTGGTTGGTTTTCCAGGCGCCTTTGTCGGCATGCATATTGGCTTCTCGGAAATTCATTCTTCTAAACAGGAGGTCTAGAGCCACCTTCCTCTAGGGGGCATCCTCACGATCCTGCTCTTTATCCTTTCTTCTTATCCTCATCTTCCGAATCGTCAAGTGAGCAAGACTACATAATAAGAGAATGCGGGAATGGATCTGAGACTGATGGCTGACCGGCCTACACCCACCGAACCCTTAGCCCTTACTTCAATTAGAGCAACATACGAATCTGCAGAAGCATCTAATAGCGATTCTTAGAATCAGTTCGGAATGAATGCTATACTTTTTCTTCCCCACTCATCTTATTTAGCCTTTTTCTTAGCCCGCTTAGCTTCCGTGCCCAGATAGACTTTGACTATACTATAAAAGAGAGCTAGATGATCTGTTATCAAGTGAGAAGAAAGGCAGGTCCAGAATGCCGTTGATAGGTCTAAGTCCCTCACCTAGAGTCATCGTCGGATTCGTCGGAGGAAAATCGGTAACCTAACCTACAGGAGTCGAAAATGAAGTAGGTCCAGGTATGATCAAGCTCTGTCGTGAGCCGGTGCTTGAACCGTGGTTGAGGCTGCCGATGCCTCTCACATTAGTGAAAAGACCTCCCGGCCGCTAAAAATCAGGCTAGGCTTGCGAGCCCGCCTTCCCTAATGAGAAAGAAAACTAGAACTATTATAGCCTTGACTATAAGCTGGGAACTCTTTATGACTAAAGAAAAAAAGGAAGCAAAGCTATATTTCGATCCAAGCCCTAGGTTTGGTTTGGCTCACGCCCGGAAACCGATAGTACAAGGGTCGGTGGAGGGGACCCTGAGACCTATGGGATGAGATTCTAAGGAGGACTGAGAAGGCAAGACGGATATCAAAGGATTCTCTTCGGTCAGGGCTTATATAGGCTCTTCAAGAATGGTATCGATGCACTGCTCTCAGGCGAGATTGAACACGAAAAAGGTGCATCAAGGCGTGAATAAGGAAGAAGTCACCTTTGTCGGTTTTCAAATTGAGGACCAACTGTGCTCCGAAAGTGAGAGAAGAGATCTGACTCACCGACATCCACATCAAGAGAAACAGACGAAGCAGCTCAAGCAGAGCTAGAAACGGAAGCCGAAGCAGCATCTTCTTCCTTTTTCCATACAGAGAAAGGTGCCTTCGCTTATAAGGCCTTTATTTTCTTTCTTGATCAGGATTCCTTAGAAGAAATTGGAAGAAAACCGTAGCGAAACGGTTGAACCTTAGCGAAGTATTTTTGGTTCATTACAACCTGATCCTATTCAGAATCGGAGAATAGGAACAATAGGAACGAAGTAGCTCGCCTAAAGAAGAACTACAATGATTCTTTACTTCGATCAAGAAAGAGCTTTCTCAATAGAGTTGCTTACTACGAAAAGAAAGATGCCCCACTAGTCTGATTAGATGAATCACTAGCCCTTACTCTCAGTCACTGATTCAAGAACGAATACCGAGACAGCCGTTCCCTTGCCGGTCTACTGCCTGATGGCTTTACATCGCTAAAGAATCTGTAATGGACAGCAAGAACTCTGAATCAAGAAAAGTACCAAATCGATTGGAAATGTACGCTCCTGTGGGAGTCGAACCCACCGCATAGGTGCCTTGTTCTACCGAGAGATGAACTAAGGAGCGGCAACCCCTACATCAGTTCTTTGTACCGCCCAGAAGGGCACGAGATAAAAAACAAAACCAATAAAAGATCAGACGAGACGGAATTGGTAACGTGAACGTCTTTTCGTCTTCTTGCCTGAGTTTAAAAAAAAAAAACCTGGCTTTCCAAAAAAAGAAGTACTGATTGAGACAGGCTTTCCCTTTTCTGATGGCTATCCCTAGTCTATTTATTACTGACAGAATTTCTTTTCTACTGGCTGGAAACTTAAAAGGCTTACCACTGGATCGAAGGCAGAAGAACTTTTAGGATTGGCTAGAGGGGAACTATGAACTACTCCCCCAATCCCATTGGCTGCACGGGAACCCGATGTTATTAGAAAGTCTTCATTCATTCTGAATCTTTTAGAATATCGCTTATTACGGGTATCTTTAAAATTTAATTGACTATATATGTTTCTTTCCATATGAGCTATTCCCTTTGCTTTCAATCTGTCTTGTGCCACTCCAGCTTTCACTCAAGCCATTCTTTGCCTGTCGACCCTCACTCTTCCTCTTGCTTCCTTAGTCTCGAGCATAAAGAAGGCACCGAAAAACAGGTGGGAAAGGAAAGGTATACTTTTCACAGCCGACAAGCGGCGCATTTAAGCCCTAAAGAACTAGCTTCCTGGCGGACTTACTCACTCGATCACCGGCTTTCAGAGGATTCCCCCACTTAAGAATAAAGGGGCATAGACTACGAAAGGGCTACGTTCACTTGATGAACGGTAAAAGGTATTCTATTACATAACGAGAGCATACGAGCGGAATACGATACTATAGAGCTTTCCGAAAGTTTGAGCTGAAATTCCAGGGTAATCGCGCCCTTTACTCTATCAAGCTATTGGAATTGGCTGGAACTTTCTATACCAAAAAGGGACGGGCTAGGGGGAGGTTTGATGCAATAGAGATCTTTCATAGATGGATCCCGATATGATCTTATTGATACGAGAATTCCGACTGCCTCAAAGGGCTTTGAGACTGAGACTGATGCATGCACTCTTTTCTTTATCCGTTGAATGATTACACTAGCATCAATCCGCCTTCTTTCGGCTCCAGTTTATGAAAGCTGAGGTTCCATTTCATTTGGAGAGCTATTGGATGAACGAATTCTATAGGAAAGAAAGAAGAGTTCTGAGATTGGATCACAGACATAGTGGGCGGTTCTATTCTAAAAGGAAAGCCAATTTCATTGATATACGCACTGGTATGAGAAAGCACGAAAAGGTAATGACGAGCGTAGAAGCGAAAGAACAACCTGGTTTGAAACGGAAATCTTTTAGCAGGGGAAGGAGTTCGGCAAGACGACCAAGAATAAGAAAGGGCTTTTTCCTTTACGCGGGGGCGATTTTGAAAGACTTCTATCCTCTTTATTTCGATCACCTCTTGGGGCGCATTCCAATCTTCTTCCAGCGATAGACTGGATTTTTTCATCTTTTTCTCGTCTTGTAGTTGTAGCAGTTATAGTAACAAAATAACAAGATTGCACAACCATCTTGTCTTGGCTTGGGCCAAGCATTGGAAATTGTTCGTTCATAAGAACAACCCTCCTCTAACGAATAAGAAAGAACCCTTTTCTATCGAGTTCACCACCTGATAACTCCACAGTTACACTTAGTTGTTCGACACTGGATTTTTATCCCTTATAAAGGGAACATCAGCTCTCACAATCCCGTATCCGTCTAACAAAACCACTAATAAAGTTTTAGGGTAGGCGCAAAAACTGCATTCCCTTCTAAATCTCTCAAGATAGGGTGTCCTAACCACCCGACAGCTATGAAATCTCCGTTGTCCATTGATCCCGCTCTGAAGAATCCTCCCTTCGCCGGAGCGATGTCATCAGAAAAAACTTGTTTCTCGGTTTAGACTAAGCTTCCGATAAGAATAGTTGATTGATGTTGAGATATCTTCATTGGATTGGAACAGCAGTTTTGATAGGATTTGGATTTCTCGTGGGTTACCGAGATCGCTTCCTGGATGGAAGTCGGGAATGAATCGGAGAGATCTGCAAACCAATGAATGGTGAAAGAGGTAGCTAGAAAAGCTAGCACAACTAGCCGATGTTCGTTTGACGGATGCCGGGCACTTGCTAACGAACGGAAACCAAACTGAACAGTGAAAGATCTTGGGGGTTTAGCCTGCGAGCGAATGGAAGAAAAATAGACATACGGAGCGATCTCCTCCACACGTCATCTGAGGGCGTTTGACTCTCTTCCCAATAGTAGACTATTCAAACCTCAGAGTCTTCGGATGCACGTGCTTTGTGAACATTCCATCTCCTGCACAAGACAAACTCAGCTGTGAAGGAATGAATGGGAATGGGCTTGTCGGCTGTGTATCATCTGTAGGCGAGCGAAGCAAAGCCCTAGTTCAATCTAGAGGCCGTCACGAAGGGATCCCTCGGGTCAACAAGCA
>ERZ780667.26-NODE-26-length-8965-cov-6.130864_pt1 | contig 8965 bp, 6 predicted proteins | sample MGYA00375005_ERZ780667 | MGnify/ENA metagenome assembly ERZ780667 | reverse complement strand
GTTCCGGGAATCGACTTCATGTTGGTTTTTAGGCCTCCTTTAGGGTTAGCTTACTGCTTTTTTGTACGTCTATTAGGCTCAATTACGTGTAGGATGTTCCGATTATGTGGTGAGAGCATTAAATTGTCGTAGATCGATTTAACTTGACTTGATCAAGCAAGGTCCCATGTTATCGTTTATCTAATGCAGAACCATGGGACGATCGGCTACCTAAGCCGATCCGCAGGGAAACCTGAGAGCCGATCGCGAGCCGATCGAGGCTCGAATTTAATGTTTACGTGTTTGCCATGCAGGAAACTTGCGGAACAATCCATCACCTTCCTGACCAGGTATAGGTCAGGTGGCACGCCCTTGCATCACCAGGACGTGCGTACCGGAAGCTGCGGGCCGTTGTCCGAGGGACCAGGGCCCACCAGCAGTCCTGGGAGCCTCCCGGCTCTTCGTGTTGCTCGTCGCTGCTCGCCGGTGGGTTTTGGCAGGCAACACATTCTGGCACGCCCGGTGGGACCATCAACAACGTCTCCATCGACATCTGAAGCTGCGATGGGTGACAGACCAATCACGTACGACGATCTACCTGATGAGCACAAGAAGAAGTATGATGATATCAAAGCTCTCTTCGAAGCCGATCTCCTCGGCTCTTTTGAGAGGACCCGCTCTCATGGCATTAGATGGCGAGGGTTCTCTCCGGACGGCGCTCTTGATGAGGTGGATCTATCTCTTCCTTCAGAGGAGCGCACCAGAGCTCTGCGGCAGGAAGTCAATTACATGGTGGCTCACTCTCTCCACCGTCATTCTGAGAGCCTGGTGAATGCTTTCGAGCGCGTCGCGGTCCACGTAGTACAGGAAATCATGAAACATCAGTACACGCCGTCGGGCCCTGCCCTAGGGGCTCACCAAGGAGAAAGGCCGCTCCAGTCCAGGCCACAGCTGCCGTTCGCACTTGCAGCTCCAGAGGCGCCGGGATCACCGGCGTACGTCGTCTACAAGATTGAGGGCGATCCTGGCGATTATCAGTTCTTGTCTGAACCACCTAGAGAAATCCCACATGGGTATACGTGCGCATACGTGCCGGACCGCAATAGCCTGACGCGCACGAACCAGATGGCAACCACAGGGATGGCAGGAGCAGGAGTTTCTGGGGCAGTGATTCCAGGAGCAGGTATCCCTGGAGCAGGGATGGCTGGGACTGACGTTGATAAACAGGCGTGGCTAGCCAAGTATGCCACCGGAGCAAGTCATGAGAATTCAGCCCCTACAGCTCAAACGGTGGAGCAGATCAGTACAATCTTGAGAGACCAGTTCGGCTTCGTGCCGAAGAGAAGAACAATCGGCTACTCCAAGCCGTACCCCAACGAATATGATCTGATCCCACTGCCACCCAAGTATCGGCTCCCTGAGTTCTCAAAGTTCAATGGATCAGAAGGGTCTAGCTCAATCGAGCACGTGAGCCGATATTTGGCACAGTTGGGCATGATTTCAGCATCGGATCAGTTGCGCGTAAGGTTCTTTGCGCAATCTCTGACAGGGCCAGCTTTCGGGTGGTACACCTCGTTGCCACCAGATTCCATCCGGACCTGGAAGCAGCTGGAGGAGCAGTTCCATATCCAGTACCATTCAGAGGCCACCGAGGCTGGCATTGCCGATCTGGCCCAGGTGCGGCAGAAGCGTGGAGAAACAGTAGCTGAATATATTCAGCGCTTTAGGACTGTCAAGAACCGCTGCTATTCGGCTCGTTTGACTGAGAAAGAAGCAGTCGATCTGGCAGTATTGGGACTCTTATCACCGATCAAAGAGCTGGCTTTCCAAGTAGAATACAATTCGCTGGCACACATGGTCCAGAAACTAACACTGTATGAGCAGCGCCACCCTGAGTTGTACCAAGACAAGTTCAAACGGTCAATAGGCCTGATCTGTGCAGAGGAAGAAGATCCTGTACAAGACCAAGAAATAGCCGTGGCTGAGTGGACTCGGGGGGCAGATCCTGTGTCCTGCAAGTGGGTGAAGCAGCAAGGGCCTACAAAGGGGTTCGACTTCGATGTGAGCAAGGCTGAACAGATATTCGATTTACTGCTGAAAGAAAAACAGCTGAAGCTAACCGAAGGCCATAAAATCCCTACGGCGCAAGAAATAAACGGGAGAGCATACTGCAAGTGGCATCACTCGTTCACCCACACCACTAATGATTGCCAAGCGCTACGTCGGCAGATCCAAACGGCGATAGAACAGGGCCGTCTGATCCTCGGCCAGTTCGCCATGAAAGTAGACACAAATCCGTTTCCTGGCGTCAACATGGTAGAGCACAGCCACTCCGCGAGGCGTCAGCTAGATTTCTCGTTCGACATCAACATGGCAGGGCCTGTGTATAACCGAGGCGAGGATAGAGAGCAGGCTGGTCCACGCGACCGGCCCCGTCATGATGACAGGAGATATATAACAGAGGAACAAGTGAGGAGTGTGCGGTATCAAAAGCCACACTCCACGCATCTCCTGAACAAGTATGAGCGTCAGCATGACCGACGTCGGCAGTACGAGAGAGACGATGAGAGATATGAGCACCGTGCTAGGAGGAAGCCAAAGGAAAAAGACGCCGTGGACAAACACTGGGATTGTCCTTTCTTCAAGCACTGCTGGGATGCGGGAATGAGCCGATTGCCTACAGCCGACAACTGCCCTGAGTGTGGACAGCAGAAGGGTGACACAGCCCCAGCGTCAGTGTTCAAACGTCTCGGGCCTCTCCCGCCTCAGGACAGACAAGGGGAGTCATCTCGAGCAAAGGACGTCGAAGAATCAGAAGCTGAGGAGGATAGATATCACAGGCCAAGGTGGTGTCCCGATGGACTCGGACACACCCAAAAGCGTAGAGTTCAGCGGTTGCGTAGCTTGGAGGAAGCCGAGGCGCAGTACCTCCACACTCTAAGGAAAGCACGGCCCGATCTGGCCAGGAAACTACAGCGGACCTTGCCGGCTCATCCACAAAAGAAAGAGTGGCGCCCCAAACCAGTAAAAGCCGATGGGAAGTCATCGGCTGGCACAAATATGGTGTTTATACTGCCATCAGAGTTTTGCGCTCCAAGAACCACGGAACTACCAGTAGCGCAGCTTGATTGCGGCCCACGGCCGGTCGTCTTTGAAAAGCCCCAAGAGAAGGGCTACAAACATCTGAAAGCCCTGTACCTGAGAGGTTACATCAATGGGCAGCCTGTCGGCAAGATGCTGGTTGACACGGGAGCGGCAGTGAATATAATGCCATACTCCATGCTGCGACGTTTGGGACGCTCCACTGTAGATCTGATCAAAACCAACGTCACCCTAAGCGACTTCAACGGCCAAACCTCAGAAACGCAAGGCGTTCTGAATGTGGATCTGACAGTGGGCAGAAAAACCATCCCTACGTCGTTCTTCATCGTTGACAGCAAAAGCACCTACGCTGTCTTGCTGGGGAGGGATTGGATCCACGCTAACTGCTGCATTCCTTCCACGATGCACCAATGCCTGATACAGTGGGATGGAGATGAAGTGGAGGTCATCCATGCAGATGACTCGATCGAGGTCTCAATAGCCGGCATGAATATCTGGGATGCAGAAGACCAGGAGCCGATCTCTGGAGTTAGTCTAGACGGCTGTGAGCGCATTGAGGCTACAAAAAACGGGGTGAGGCTGGTCTTATCCACTGGCCTGACAGAGTAGCAAAGTCTGCAATGGTACGTAGTAAGGCCGATCCCTGCGATCGGCCCCAAAAGACACTCATTGATAAAACCTTCTTGTGCAGAGCAGCTAAAAAGGAGGCCGATTCTGGCAATCGGCCCAATCTATATTTGGTATCCTCGCCAAACGTTTGCCCTGTGTTCAGCATTGATTTAGCAGGTGACGGGAAGCTGGGGTGTGGGTTTACATCCGCTGATGAGCTAGAAGAGATTGACATCGGTCCTGGGGATAAGCCACGGCCGACATTTATCAGCAAAAAGTTAGATCCGAGTCTGCGGGGCCCGATGATAGCCTTGTTGAAAGAATATCCGGATTGCTTTGCTTGGGACTATACAGAGATGCCTGGGCTAGACAGGAGCATCATTGAGCATCGGCTCCCGCTCAAAAAAGGGTTCCGGCCGTTCCAGCAGCGAAAACGACAGATGAAGGCCGAAATTGTAACAGAAGTCAAAAAGGAGATCGAGAAAATGTTGAAAGCTGGGTTCATCAGGCCGTGCAGGTATGCTGAATGGATCTCTAATATCGTGCCTGTAGAGAAAAAGGATGGCCGATGGCGTGTTGCTATAGATTTTCGAGATCTCAACAGAGCTACTCCAAAGGATGAATATCCGATGCCGGTAGCAGAGACATTGATCAACGCGGCTGCTGGTCATAAGGTCTTGAGTTTCATGGATGGCAACGCCGGCTACAATCAGATTTTCATGGCTCCAGAGGATATACACAAGACTGCATTCAGGGTCCCAGACTCAGTGGGGTTGTTTGAATATGTAGTCATGACTTTTGGACTGAAGAATGCCGGCGCCACTTACCAAAGAGCCATGAATTACATTTTCCATGATCTGATCGGCAAGCTAGTGGAAATATACATTGATGACGTGGTGGTCAAGTCTGCTTCAGTACAAGGACACCTGGACGATCTGCGACGCGTCCTAGACCGAACGAGAAAATTCGGACTGCGGATGAATCCAAAGAAGTGTGCTTTCGGTGTGACGGCCGGTCAGTTCTTGGGTTTTTTGGTCCATGAACGCGGGATTGAGATCGGCCTGAAGAGTCAGGAAGCCGTGCGAACGATAAAGCCACCTACCACAAAGAAGGAACTGCAGTGTCTCATCGGCAAAATCAACTTCGTCAGAAGATTCATCTCCAATCTGTCAGGGAGGATAGAGCCATTCATGGGACTGGTGAAAATTAAATCTGACGAGGAATTCTACTGGGGGGCAGAACAACAACGAGCCTTCGACGAGATCAAGGAATACCTAACGAAGCCGCCGGTATTGGTGCCACCACAGCAGGATAGACCGTTCTACATCTATTTATCAGTAGCTGACACATCCATTGCTGCGGTAGTGGTGCAAGTTTATGATGGTTTGGAGCGAGTCGTGTTTTATATCAGCAGAAGGATGCTGGATGCAGAGACAAGGTATCCTGAGATAGAAAAGTTGTGCCTCTGCCTGTTCTTCACCTGCACCAAGCTGCGACACATCCTGCTATCAGCAGAGGTTATCATCATATGCAAATCGGATGTCATAAAACATATGCTGTCGGCCCCTGTTCTGAAAGGCCGACTCGGCAAGTGGATGTTTGCATTATCAGAGTTTGATCTCCGATACCAACCCGCGAAAGCAGTTAAGGGACAAGCGTTGGCCGATCTGATCGCTGAACGGATCAATACTGATATAGCAGCACTGTCTGTACGTGCATGGGCTATGTTTTTCGATGGATCGGCTTGTGATGATGGTTGCGGCATCGGCATTCTACTCGTGTCGCCGCGAGGGACACCATATTCCTTCTCCATCCGGCTGTCTACCCCTTGCACCAACAACGTCGCTGAGTATGAGGCCATACGCAAGGGGTTGGAGTTGCTCGTTGAAGCCGGAGTGGAGGCTGTGGAACTGTTTGGAGATTCCAAATTGGTGATTTCCCAACTTACGGAGGAGTACAAGTGTGAGAGCGAGTCGCTCTTCCCCCTATGGGTGCAATGCCGTGAGCTGATGGCACGGTTCAGGTACATAAACTTCAACTGGATCCCGCGGTCACAGAACACCGAGGCGAACGACCTCGCACAAATGGCTTCAGGCTACAGGGACATAGCAGACGGAATTGAGGTTCAGGTACAGTTCCTGGAGGCAGACGACTGGAGAGCCGATATCTTCAATTACTTGAAGGATTCGGCTCGGGGGGCACCTAAACGGATAAGGTACAAGGCCTTAAAGTACGTTATTATCGGGGATGACATGTTCTACAGGACTTTGGAAGGGTTACTTCTGAAATGTCTGGGGACAGCCGAGGCGAATCGGCTCCTACACGAGGTACACGAAGGCGCCTGTGGAACTCACCAATCGGCTCACAAGATGAAATGGTTGATCAGGCGATCAGGCTTTTATTGGCCCACCATGCTCGAGGACTGCTTTAAGTACTATAAAGGGTGTCAGGCATGTCAGAAATTCGGGAAAATTCAGATGGTACCTGCATCAGCAATGAACCCCATCATAAAACCTTGGCCATTCAGAGGTTGGGGCATGGATATGATTGGCAAGATTAATCCTCCATCGAGCAAAGGCCACATGTGGATTTTGGCCATTACTGATTATTTCACTAAATGGGTGGAAGCCGTCCCGATGAAGTCAGTAAGCTCGAAGGATGTTATCAATTTCGTGAAAGAACATGTCATTCATAGATTCGGGATTCCCCAAACTATCACGACCGATGGAGGTTCGGTCTTCATTTCGCGCGAGTTTAGAGAGTTCTGTGAGGACATGGGAATTAAGCTGATCAGATCATCCCCATATTATGCTCAAGCAAATGGGCAAGCTGAGGTGTCCAATCAGAGCCTTATCAAGCTGATCAAGAGGAAAATCGACGAGCACCCTAGGAATTGGCACGAGGTTTTGTCAGAGGCTTTGTGGGCTTATCGCATGTCATGTCATGGATCGATAAAAACCTCGCCATACCACCTGGTCTATGGACAAGAAGCCGTATTGCCATGGGAGATTACGGCTGGATCGAGACGTGTCACTTTTCAGAACGATCTAACAACTGAGGAATATGCAGCCCTGATGAGTGACAGTGTGGAAGATTTAACTGAACTTAGGCTATGGTCGCTCGAGAAAATTAAAGAGAACAAGGCTAAGGTAGCTCGTGCATATAACAAGAAGGTGAGACCAAGGGAGTTCCACGTCGGTGATCTGGTATGGGAGGCTGTACTTCCATTGGGGACTAAGGATCCAGCATATGGTAAATGGTCTCCGAATTGGCACGGGCCATACAGAGTTGATCAGGTTTTAAGAGGCAATGCTTACATGCTTGAGGAACTGAATGGTGTGAAGTTCCCAGTGGCCGTCAATGGCCAGCACCTCAAGAAATATTTCCCGAGCATGTGGGACGAGGGACAGTAAGAAATATAGGAGGCCGATACATGAAATCGGCCAGAGAAAAAAAAAATCGTATTAAGCAGAAATTGCTGGCACGAGCGGAATATGGGGGCCGATACATGGGATCGGCCGGTAAAAGCCGATGCATAGCCATCGACTCTAGAAATTCAAACTGTTACAAGCAGGTTTCAGAAATTCAAACTGTTACAGGCAGGGTTCAGGTTACATGAATAAGCTACTGAAGGAATGCCTCGAGGGCATGGAGGGCGTCAGCACGGACACTATCCACCTCGGCGATCTCAGCTTCGTCATCCTCGTTCTTGCCCACCACAAGCTGTTTGTTCAAAGCACGTAGCTCGGCCAGGTCAGTCTTCAGTTGGGCTCTGAGGCCGTCTGCTTCGTCTTGGGAGCGGGCGATGAATGCTTCCTTGTCAGAAATGAGCTGTTTGGTTGCCCGGACCTTCTCTTCGAGATCTTCCAATTCCTTCTTTAAGGTGGCAAGCTCGGCAGTGCTAGCAGAGGTGTCAGTTTTAGCATCCAGAGATGCCTTTGTTTGATTGAGCCGATGACATTTGTTCGCAATATCGGCTTTCAGCGGGAGTTGGGCTTGGCGTGAATGGATCCTCTCACGAGCCGACTTCACCCTGGACCTGTAGAAGGACAGAGTTGCAACTGGCCAAAGCTTCAACTGCAATTTTACTGGGATGTGGTCCTTGATTTCGTCAAGAACAGTCTGCACCTCTTCAGAACCCTCGACCAACTTTTCGATCGGAGAGGACAGCAAGGCTTTGAGACGCTGGAATTGAGGTAGAACAGTGCTGGCTCGCGGTTCATCGCTTGTAGCAGAGGGAGCTGGTTCGATGGATTCAGGATCAAACGCCAGCAAGCCTGAGATATCACAACCCTGGCAAGACAGAGATGGCGTCAGTAGGCATCAAACAAGGAGGGACAAGCCGAATGAAGCAAACTTACCTCTGGGATAGCCGATGGCGAGACCATCGGCTCCTGTGTTGTTGCTGGAGGCTGGGCTGAATTGGTGATCGTTTCATCTACATTCCTTGGGGCATGGAGGATAATTGCTGTCGAGACCTCTTGGCTTGGTGAAGAAGTTTGTAGTCCCTTGCAAGCCCTCTTAGGGCTCGTAGCTTGCCTCGCTTCGACTGATGCTCGGGGGGCAACAGGCTCAGGAGCTGACCTTTTCTTGGAAGCCGATGGTGGTAAATCTGGCTGGTTTGGTGTGGAGGTTCTCCCAGAATCTGCTGGGCTCGAGTCTCCTCGATGGGACTGTGTTTCCTCGCTGGAAGTGTCTTTTATGGAGACCTGTAGGGAGAGTTGGTAAGCACAAGCATGTGTACAAAGACAAGAGAAAGCAACCAGGGCATGAATCAGCATACATGTGAACTCTCTGGAGAGGGGCTTCGACGCCTCAAAATTCTCCTAGCAGCTAACTTCTTCACTCCCGTTCTTGTTTTAGTTGGAACTCGGGAGGCAGCTGGCTCGGAAGTTGCTCCACTTTTGGAAGCCGATTTTGGTGAAATCGGCTGTTTCTGCATCAAGACCTTTTTCAGAGGTGGCGAGTTTTTGCAGAAAAGGACCACAGGAGCTGGTGGGAAGAATTCGAAGGGCGAGCCATCATCGTTTACAGGCTCTGGACCATCTTCTTGCTGCGAGGAGTTTGAGCAAGTTATTGAAAGAATCATGGTGAGCTGCCTCAAGAAAATTTATAAGTGGTAGTACCTGTTCTGCAGGGACGTCATATTCAGCATTGAGCTGTTTCAGCAACGGTCCCAGAGCCCTCCTGAATGCATGGGTCTTCCACATTGCCCACCAGTTCTCAAAACCATCGGTAGATGAAGCAAAAACGAGGTCGCTGGGAATTGGAATGG
>ERZ780667.21-NODE-21-length-10632-cov-22.508556_pt1 | contig 10632 bp, 7 predicted proteins | sample MGYA00375005_ERZ780667 | MGnify/ENA metagenome assembly ERZ780667 | reverse complement strand
CAGCAGCATGGTACTGGCATTTTGTAGACGTGGTTCGGTTATTCCCATTTGTCTCCATCTATTGGTGGGGAGGTATATGAAAGAAAGAATAAGTGGAATGAGGAATGAAAGCTCGAAGACAAAGAGAACTGGGCTATGCTGATTTTAGGAACAACGGGGTAGCAGGTGAGGCCTTTTATTTCAGGTTGCTATGAGAAACTTATTCTATTTGTTGTATCTTCGGGTCGTCCTTTGCCCGGTTCCACAATAAGGAAGTTTTCACTTGGTTCATACTTTTCTTCTTTAGCCTGCGTAGCTAGTCTGATTGGTTTCATCCCTAGCTTGCTACAACTACTATCTGTTTCTTTTTCATTAGCTTTAACAAGATTCTTTCGCTTAGAATATTCTTTTTTTTCTAATTAGCCGTGGTATGAAAGTGCTTTGGTCGACTGGAACTGTTAGGGAACAGGGAACACGGGCACGATAAAGGAACTTGTTCACATATGATATTACAAAGAAAAGGGTTGATGCAGAGCTTATTGAAAAAGGGGGCTTCTCACGAGCGAGCGGGAGTTTTCAATTCCGGATCAACAAGGCCAAGTAGCCATGGCCCATCTTAAGAGATTAAGTACTTCATTTCGCTTAAAACCTACATTCTCCCTAAACTAATGGAAGTTACACTGGAACTCGCTTTGCCAGGCGATACATCTCAATGTTTTTCTTTGGTTAACGCACCCGCCCCAAACAAACTCATACGTTGATGCCGACCCGGTACTTATTTCTCTATATTAGTATATATCCAAATAAATATTCTAGATAAGCCGCCAGTTGAATGAAAGAAAGACCACCAACCACACCAGCATGAAGGTTGTGAAAAGCTGTGTTAAGCAACAGAAATCGGAATCGATGCCAGTGTCTCGCATATGTGATTGCTAGCCATAAGTCCCAACAAAACACTCAGAAGCCAGGAGCATTGAACAAGCTAGGTGTTGATATGCAATGAGATGGTTGAACCGCGATCTGCATACTTCTCGCACTTACTTAATCTTCTAATAGGCAAAAGCCGGTGCTTGTTTGCTTATTCCTTAGCTCAGTCAGCAGTCCAGTCTACGGCACCCGAACTAGTTGAGTCTTCTCCAGCTGCCGAGTGAGTGAACAATGCCCTCCACTTAATTGCCGATACTTTGACATAGGTATAAACCTTATTTATACTTTCTTTACCTGTGCTTATATCTATCCTTACCTACGCTTCACAAGACTTTACTTACCTATTTCTTATTATCCTCCCTATTCCTTCCTTGCTTATTTTTTCTATTATTCAGCTAGCTGTTGCAAATAAGTAGTTTGAAGTTCTCTCATATGCATTTGCAGTTCTCTCATATGCTATATAAAAAAAAAATGAAGGCAGGCAACGCGCCCCCCCTTCTTCTACTACCAATCAAAGCAAGGAGTGTTCTTTCTGTCTTTCCTATTATAATCAAGTTGTTGATTGCATATCTTAAGCTAAGTAATCAAATAATAAGTTTAGGCTTGTTACAACATATCTCGTCCTGGTTACCTAGGCCAGAATAAGTTGACTACAGATCTTCCCACTTGCTTTGTGCCAGTAAGCACCGAAGATAGTCATATAGTTCTATTTAAAAGAAATAATGTGTATTCATTGAATAGATGACAATAGATTTCTTGCCTACAGCTTAAATCTTCTTTTTCTCGAAGTAAAGTCAAAGAATAGTGGTAAATAGAATAAGCCAGAAAAACGAACTTATCCTCAAACAAAGCCAATAGCACCCCACACATCAGAACCAAAGTAGGTAAGATAGTGCCATCTACCAAAGGTTCTCTAAATTGTCAGGTGTCGAAAGATATGTATTATCCTTTCTTTAATCTCGTGTACTTTATCTTTATTTGCTGAGTCTTACACTAGGAATAGTCGATCTCCCGCTCCTCGTAAAAAAACACAATTGAATTGCCTTTATTTGATCTTAAAGAATCGGCATTGGCTTCAGATCTTATGGGAAAAGGCGCGTAGCGAAGAAGTGTATGCTCAATAAACTGAAGAAGCATATATAAGAAAGAAGCCATCATCACTATGTTTACTCCTACCCAAGGAAGGAGGTCAGTCAAAGCAATGAAATGAAGAGGCCGTGACCTAATACCTATCTGTGTTCTCTTGGATAGTGGTCTAGTTTGAATAGTTGTATAGTAATTTGTAAACCCAGGGGCCCTGAAATTAGCCAAAACAACCCGGTGGGGTAAAGTCGTCAAGTGGACTATGGTTCACAATAATAGTGACTGACACGAGATGCGATGCCAAGTTAGAAGGTCAAAAGTGAGAAAGTTGGAGGGGAGATGCCATGATCCTAGGTGTAGATTGGCTTATCAGCCTATGGCCATTCCTTTAAGACTTTTGAACGATGACTTAATGCTTCAAAGCCCTCCCCATATAGCACAGCCTTCGTAAGGCTTATCACACTCGGGCCTGTAACTGGAATCTGAACATTTCTTGTTTGGGGTTCGCAAACCGACTTAAGTCTTTATTTTCTAATAGGCTTGGCCTTCGGGGGAACAAAGCCATTCCATGGAACCTGAGACTTTGATTCCAGCCTACTTCTACTTGAAAAGCTTCTTCGTCGACAAATTCTTAGACCCCGTTGTCCAGTTTTGAACGATGGGAAGTAGAAATCTCTTTCCCACATTAGCGATTTGAGCAACCTCCGTTGAAAGCTTTCTTTGCCCCGCCAAAGGGCATTTGTCATCCTTGGTCTTCGTTCAGGCAAGTCTAATCACACAAGTGAGATAGAAACACTGATTCGGGAGTATCAACTAATTTCATTTAAATGGCTGGGAAAGAAATCAACTAATTGGTAGCCCGCTTGGTACTAAGAGGTTCCTTGCCCTTCTTCCATTTGGGAAAGTGATATTTTTTGGATTTGCTGGCAGGGAAGTATGTTTGTAGGTCAAAGTTGGAATTAGAATCGGGGAACTCGGTAAAGTAGCTTTCATAGCTTTCACATATTTGTGAGCCCTATGGGTAGATATAAGAAGGTACCCGACATCATCCACCTTACGTTGAGACAGAAGAGAAAGAAGTTTATTCCCTCGCTAGCAAGCTTCTTCTACTACCTGATGATTGAATTGGACTTCCTTCCCCACAGAACCCAAGATGGTTGACTACTAGGCTCACAACTCTACGCAAAGGTAGGCTCGATGAAGAAAGCGCAGGGTTACTTTCTTGCCTGAGGAAGTAGTTAGAAGTACTTTCTTATTAATCTGCTTGATGTACATAAATCGATGGTTAAGGCGCGCAGCGGTAAGGTTCCCACCGAATCAAGAATTCGGCAATTGAGGAGCTCGATTAGTCATACTCACCACCACCAGCTCTAGGCCCATCGCCCGATCTCAGAACAAGTCAGCAGGGAGAGGGAGTTTATCTAAGCGAGAATGGGGTCGGGGCCAATGCTTCGTTTTGGCTTGATCTATTTCACAACAAGTGAAGTGGGAGATTGACGGTTGGTTTACAGACTGCTATCAGCTCGGGAAAAAAAGAAAGAAGTATCTAACTAGAGCTCGCTCCTTTAGTAAGGAATAGGGAAATTACCACTAGATGGCAGACAGAGAAAGCATAATCATATTGCAGACAAAGCATAGTCATGTGATATTACAGACTTTCCAGTCAATCTTACGCAAGAATCGAATCCATTTCTTTCGTATATGAACTGCAACTTGCCTAGGAAGCTGACCTAAAGGTCTCTTTCTCGGAACCAGCTCTTAGGTCTTCTTCGCCTTATTGATTAGAGCGAGGCTTAGGGCGAAGGGCTAACGGAAGACCGACCCTTACTTTCCAATCTTGAAATGCAAATCAAAGAATTTCATGTGTGTGCGCGTGAGAGCCTTTTGTTTCAACTTTCTTGCATGTGAGTGGAGACAACAATGGCTCTTCTTTGCTTTGGTTATGCGATTAGGAAAAGTGATCCACTTAGAGATGAATGTGATGTTCTTTCGCTTGGCCCAAGAGCAGGCACCCCGCCTGTATGCTAATCCTTGGTATCTGTAGTATTCTGAGTTGAATTCCATATTCAAGTCATTTTCATTGTTTGTTTTTAGTTTTGTTGTGGAGAAAGAGGGCTACTTAGGAAGCAAGGTAACTCTATCACCTTCCGTCCGTCTTTTCTTGAACATTTGACTTCGAATCCTAGCTTTTATAAGGCTCATGCTTCGGTCCCGCTACCGCTCTACCACTGTGCTAGACTCCCATCCATACCGCCTGGTCTTAATTTGGAAGATTGGATTTCCAATCAACGAGTAAGTAGCTCCATTTGGGCTAGGTCAGAGCTGGCTGAAACATATATGTCTAGTTCTTTTTCCTAAAGATAACCTATTACACAATGACGGATCTTCTCGAACCAGACTGACTCATCACTCATCTATCCAAAGCTTGAAATAGCGCCGCTTACCTGTCTCAGCTAGCATAGGACCAAGCAATCCCCATACCCAGACCCCTCTTCTCCTTTCTATTTCATTAGTCTGTAAGTGCATTATTTGTGCCCGAGAGAACTACTGGTAACTACTTGAACTATGGAGCCGGCGTATGGTCTGAATCAACGAGAGTGTGATACTTAAAAGAAAATAATAATTATAGGGAGGCTGCTATAGCTATATCTTTAATCTATACTAGGTATTTTAGATGAATAAGTTACTTTACTCCTCGAAGAACATTACTTCTCTGGATGCTAAATAAAGAGATTGAAATAACCTTACTAAGCTTTAAGTAAGCACTCTTACCCGCACCGGATTCGTATGGAAGATCGTATAAAAAAGTATAACGTTGCTGTAGGAATTCTAAAAATAAAGACGAATTTGGATCCTTTGAGTCTTACTGTATATCCCCCGATTTAGAACTTCCTATCAAAAGATATGACTGAATAGTGGAAAAAAAGCTTATTGAATCTTCCTAAAATGCTCAATCCAAAAGAAAAGGACTATTTCGTTGTTTGTGCCAAAAAAACTCTTTAAAGCTAGTGAAATCGGCTCATAAGCGCCCGGTGAAGTGGCCAAGAAAGGCATGCATGGCTCTTCCTATTCTTCACAGGCGGTGGGATATCTCGTAACCCAGCTACCTTGGCAACTAGCTCTATTCGCTTTCCTCGGGTGATCGAGTTCTGTTCAATAATTCTAAAGAAGCTGTCAAGTTATGGCTAAATCCTCATCTCCATTCTCTGGTCCACATGCAAACGTTTAAGAGTAGCGAAAGCGGGGCAGCTAGTAGAATTCTTTCTAGATCTCGTTCTTTTCACTTTCTGGGCTGAGACCGTCCAATTTCATTCTTGCCTGGGAAGAGAGGATCGGAACTCACACTCGATCCCTACTCTTTCCTCGTACTTCACAGGTTTTCGAGGCCGAGGGTGAACTGGACTCGCATTCACTTGCTGGGAAAAAGAGAGTGGATCAGGCTACGACTGAGGCTGAGGATAGGTCACAGGACGGATGAGGTAAAGTATTCCAAAACGGAGGATTCCAACCCGAGGAAGTAGGTCAACCACCTTGAATATGGCTCCGTGGAAGTAGTTAGGGGATAAGCCCAAGGAGGATAGGCCTATGGGATTTCCACAATGAGTCCTAGTACCAGGTAGGTTAAGGCGTAATAAGTCTTTGAGGTCTTAGCGGAACTCGATAGGCCAAATAGGAGTTCTTTCTGGTCAAGCTGAAGCTCGAGAGAAGGGGGATTGCAAGAAAAGGGAGTTCTTTGAAGTAGTAGTTTCGGCAAAGAAGTTGCTTGTCCAATTCTATACCAAAAAGTAGCACCGGATTCAATTCCCGAAAACCGGAAATAAGTTCCTTCCTATTTGGAAAATCCTATCCTGGTTCTGTTTCTGTGTAAGCAACTATTGCCTTACTTGAGGAGGAGTTTTCCCCTTGCTTTGCAACAACCAAATTCCCTTTTCTTCCAAGTTTCTAAATTCGTACTTCTGCAAAGCTTTAGGGGTTTAGGGTCTTTCTTTCTACCTATGACGAATAACTTAACTTCTTATTATCATGGCGACAGGCATTGTAAACCTACTTTTCCTACCTCCAGATGAGGAGGCCTTAGGACAAACATTCCGAAGTCACTGGAACGGCAGTGATGTGATCCTGTGTCAAAGTAGAGCAGTAGCGATAGTGAATTACTATTCTCATTAACAATAGGGCCTTTCTTCCGATCTTATCCAATTCGTTACGTTTTCTGATTGCACTACTTCCTTCTAATCCAACAATTTGAAACCTAACCTACCGAATCCTAAAAGAATCCTTTCCTCCTGCGCTATCCGACGTCCGCTAACCGGATATTTACGCCCAGAGGGGGTTCGCAATAGTTGACCGACTATAAGCTTCCTCCGCGGGGAGGGCTCCTTCTTTTTGCAACTAAAACCTATCCGCTTCCTTGATAAATTCAATACCTACTTCGGTACGATACATACGGCCTCGGCAAAGCAGAGAAGGAATAGCGATGCGATTCTTACTAGTACGGCGCGATTCAAACCTAGCCCCTTAGACTGTTCCTATCACCTGCCCGGGATAGCCGGTACGGTTGTAGTATTCCGATCCCTAGCTGTTCATATGCTGTAGTTCCTCGGCAAAGGCCATTGATTTCTTTTCTTTCATCAAATGAAAGCAAAGAACCTAAGGAGATACGATTCCTACGCATTGGGAAGAAGTTGTTCGCCAAAGCACATTAGGATTGTGATAATGTCATCTCCACTTTAATACTAATAAGAGGATTAGCGCACGGTACTATCCCCCAGTCCAGGGCAAAGTTCCAACTGCTCCTGTCCGCCCCTTGATTTATCACCCCTTTGGTCTTTTATTGGTCATTGATTTATAGACGGGAGGATAAGTACCCTGGCTCGAGCCCAGATATCGATTTACCATTCCTTTATCGGATCTCCGAAACGGGAAACAAGAAAAGTAATAGAAATCGTGTGCCAGCGGGAGATACGAAATTCACTGGTTTTTACTCTCAATCCACAGGTGGAGATACCTGGGGTGGGTTTTCATGGCCTATAGTCCCCTGCCGCCGAAGCACGAACTACTTTAAATCGCGGATCGGCAGCTTCCTGCGACATTCCTTCAATGCAAACGTGGTTATACCCTTTGATAGATAGCAAGCAGCTCCTATAACTTGATCGACAGGACCCAACCAACTAAACTATTGATTTTGGCAAAGCTAGACCTTTTGAGGAAAGCAGATGCAGATAACGAAAGGAAGCTATTAGTTTTTCTTGTACTCGACTCGGCTTTTCTTTACTGACCGCTTTCGTAAGGAAAGAAGACAATAGGAAAACCAGGTGAGAAGTTTTAGAGCAACCGATGCCTACCGTCCGGCGATGTCCCTAGGTGGAGCTGGCTTACCACATTCCGATACCTCGGAACCTTCCCTTCGTAAATTTGGAATAACGAAAGTATCAACCACTTGCTGGCATGCCAAAACACTTATTATGTTTATGTGAAGTGGATTCATCGGAAGAGAGAGGTAAAGCATTTTAATTCTTCGCTTTTGAGCAGTAAGTATTTCGCAAGGCGGCCCAGGGGTCTTCTTCGTTTAAGGGGCAGTTGAGCAACCATTTCTTGTCTCTTTCTCTTCCCAGGACTACTCTCCTTTTATCTTCTATATGGAGGGACTATAATAGCTTTTATGAACCTTTCGTAATTCCTTTACGAGTTCTTTCATTCCTATCCCGTGATATTCCCTTTATATATTAAAAAAACAAAACAAGAAAGTGGATTTTTCTATAGAATAAAAGAACTTCTTACTCAACTTTCTAGCTATATAAAAATAGTAAGCAATATGAAACGAGTAACTTAAGCCCTAGTAAAAGGCTACTCTTTGAATCCCCTCTTTAAGGCATATAAAATTAGTACTCTTCCTGAGCTAGCTTAAACATATCTTGAGCGAGTGAGTTTCCCTCCATCAAGTTCTAAGCGATCAAATAAGGTCCTTGCTCTCGAGCCAATGCCAATAGATAGGGTCTAAACGAAGGATTCAAAGGAGGTTACCGGTTAAGGGCAAATGCAATCTCTGAGCCAGTTGGAGAAAAAAGGTAATCAAAGAAAGTTTCAGTTGGACTTACCCTGCCAACCCTACCCTAATTTCATACCCTGCGGTTTTCGTTCCTCTATTGATATTTCGTTCCTCTCCTTACGTCGAGCGACTGTCGTTCCCGGGTCTGAACTATTAAGTATAAAGGGTAAGAAATTCCCCAAGCTCTAAAGAAGCTAGTGAAGAGGGCCAGTTCCGAGTCATGCATTTCTTTCTTTAATTTTTACCTTGAAAAATAAGCAATAGCGATAGGAGAAGCGCATGCAATTGCAGAAATTGCAGAATAAAGATAAGCGCATCCAGTGTCAATAAGAGTAGTTTTTTTTAGGCCGAATAATATTCCAGGCCAAACCAAAAAGTCAGACTTCAGAGTAAGAGGAGGGGCCAAAGGAGCTAATGCGGTTGCTGTCCTTCTTTCTGCCTTCCTCAGTTTGCGTTCTAGCTTTAGTCTTTAGTCATTTCGAGTTATGCATTTCGAATGCTCCCCTTCCAAGCAAACTAACCTTGCTAAGTGCTAGCCAGGTGAAAGTTCTTTTCGCTAGTAGTTTTGGTGTTCTCTTCCCTTTCATCCAATTGCAGATAAAGCAATTTCTCTCCTTCGATTGTGAGGCCCTCGCCCGCCGGAAGGTCTCTACTGCAACTGAGTTTTAAAGCTTTTACTCATCAAATATTTTTTGCAAGTAAAGTAGGTATCAATCTGCTTGAAAGCCTGCAGGGTCAAATTTGGAGTATTTTCAGTTAGAATCTAGAGTCAGCCTATTCAGTTCTTAGCCCTTAAGGGTAAGGCAGGGGGTAATATGGATAGTCTCTGTCCCTGTATTCACATTCCACCTTCAACAAAGTGTTGATTTCCCGTAAAGCTAACTGTAGTCCATTAAATAAGTAGATATCTTAGGCAAGTTAGCAATCCCGTTATATTACCATACCAAGGCCTTCCCTTCTATTGTAGAAAGAGTTCTCAGCCATCCAATTGCTGTACCAGTTGCCAGCTATCCAGTTTCATTTGAAGTTGCTGGGGGCGAGCTAGTAGCTTTTATTCGTCCTATAAGTCCTTCCACAAGCGAGTCAATAGGGTGCTGGCTAGTTGTAGTTGTTGGCGTGCGTGGAAAGAGCGAAGGTAGTTAGCCTAATAGTATGAACTGGAAAAGATTATCTATTACAGCTGCATATTCTCCTTCTTAGTTAGAAAAAGAAAAAACAGAGTATGCTCAGGATGAATAAGAAGAGAGGAAAAGAAGGTCTAGGATTCCCTAGTTAAGCAAGGTGCTGATCAATCACTTTCGTGAAATACGTTCTCATACCAGGTGGAGTTCCCTGCTGATTAACTATCCATTTCAAGCTCTACAGAGCTAGTCTGTCGATGGACAACAACCCCATACTTCGAGTGTTATGCTATGCCTATTACATCGAGGGTTAATCAGTCTTGAATGAGGGGTCTTACACTACACAGCTAACTACTTCATCAGTAAGAGCTAGCCAAGGTAGTAAGCTGAAGACAAGCTGGCTGTTGGTCTGAACTCCATCTCTCACTGCTGGAAAGGGAGATTGCCTACCTTCCTAGTAAACTCAATTCATTACTAGCGCAAAGGCTTGCTTGGATGCTTAATAGAAAAAAAGAGTTGATTGAAAATCAGTCTAGTACTTTTAGGTTGGTCATCCTACTTTTTGTCATATCCGTAAGAGAAAGAAATATCAGTAATCAAGTGGTAGAGCCGTCGACATATGAATAAGCACTTCCCCAGGGCTCCACCCGAACCCTATCCAGCTTCACAAAGATGGAATGTCCACCACCCTTGTTCCAATTGAAATAGAGATTCAATTGCGATTTGATTGATTTCCTATCTTAGCACCACAAGCTTGCTTCACCACTACTCTATAGACAGGTTTCACACCCTATCATGCATGGGTTGATTGATCTTTCCGTCCAGATATTTATTATCTTCCATTGATTCGAATCTGTTATTTCCTCTAATTAAATAGATGTCTGGGTTTATGAAAGTGGTAGCTCTGTCTGAAGATTGTAGTCCGGATTTCTCGGTTTAGAAGAATGAGCAGGTGCAGATGGTCAATCTCCATCTTGAAGCCGAGTCTCTCTGTCTTCTTATTTTTTATAAAGATATAGAGAATAACTCGATCGATCGTAGAATGATTTCGTGATCTGATCTTCATTTGGGCGGCTTTCGCTCAATCCGTGGCTGTAGTGATAAGGCAGGGGTACAAAAAGAAGATATAGAATTGTAGCTAACGGGGTTCGCTCGCCCTCGCCTGTAACTATAGCGTGTCAAGTTTCTCTCTTTCCAATCGGGATTTTTTAGGTGTGAAGTGAAGTTCACCAGAAACGCTAGCTATATGCTTAACACAGGGTAGGGGATTCCATTCCACCAAAGACGTAAGGTGAACGAGTTCACCCCGACTCCAGAAAGATAGGTAAAACTGTGGACTGAGGTTCAGTCAGGAATTTGCGTATAGAAAGGAGCAAGAAAACGTATGCGCTTTAGCAACAAAGCGCTCATCCCTTGTTCTTTTCTTTCGCTTGGAAGCTCAATCCCCTCGCTTCTTCTTTCGCTTCTACGCTCGTG
>ERZ780667.20-NODE-20-length-10777-cov-43.514363_pt1:2500-10777 | contig 10777 bp, 5 predicted proteins | sample MGYA00375005_ERZ780667 | MGnify/ENA metagenome assembly ERZ780667 | reverse complement strand
AGTCAGCCAGGTCTAAAATCCACTTTTCATTCAGTCTTATTGCTTTCTTTTTGAGTCCTAAAAAAAATTTGCAATTATGGAATCCTATCTTAAAGGCCAGCCCTATATTTTCTTAAGAAAAATTTTTTAGAAAATTTCATGAGATGGGAATTTGTATCAGAGAGAGAAAGAAATGGCTTCTCTGCTTGAGAATTGCTATGAGGCGAAGATCCAGGTAGACAAAAGATTCGTCATGGGGAGGCAGGCAAGGGGAAAAGGGATGTTTGCTTTGGTACCTGTCAATCATTTTGAATCCCGCTTTCATTGACCTTGAAGTCTGAGAGAAGGCTTTTTCTTTCTATTAAAAGATCACAAATCAGAGGGGTGATCAGTCCTCTTTCAATCCTTCATCTTCTTATGAGTAGCCGCCGCAGGGGGTCCTCAGTCTGAATCCTCCACTAGCATTGGACCAACAGTCAGTCTAGCTCTCGCTCTTATCCAATTTCCTTATCCTTTCAGGGCAAGGTCGGAGTAGTAGGCAAATACAATTTCTTTTGTTGCATGCGGACCCGCTTGTGAGACTGAAGAAATTGAAGCTAAATGACAATCTGAACCTACTTGCTTACAGGATCTTTAAGAAACTGTGGACTTTTGCACCTTTCTGTCTAGCTTGAGTTATCTTTTAGTTCTCTCCCCTCGGCAAAGTGGATAGGAAAGAGTCTTGCTTCCATTCCACTAGCCAAGAATAAGGAGAGTGACTTTCTCTTTTGAACCTCTTAAGCTGACTTGAAAAAAAAAACAGTGGTACACCCCTCAGAGATATAGGGACCACCATGCTCGTCCACTTTCTTGATAAACGACTCGATGCATTTTCTCTTCCTTGCCGCTGAGACTGAGACATATCAAAAAGATCTATTACTAAAAGGAGATTGGGATCATCCTGTGGTTACCGGATGATGGGAATAACTAAGCAGAAATTTGGAAATGAGCACGAAATGTCTATAAATGAATTTTCTCATTATTTGTTATTTCCGGGTCTTTTCGTTGCATTCACTTACAACAAGAAACAACCACCAGCGTTTGGTGCAGCACCTGCATTTTGGTGCATTCTTCTTTCTTTCCTTGGTCTTTCGTTCCGTCATATTCCAAATAACTTATCTAATTACAACGTATTAACCGCTAATGCACCTTTTTTTTATCAAATCTCAGGGACATGGTCTAATCATGAGGGTAGTATTTTATCATGGTGTTGGATCCCAAGTTTTTATGGATTCCTTTTTTGTTACCGGGGTCGACCCCAAAGCCATAATGTCTCAAAACGAAGAGGCTATAGAGAAACTTTGATTTTTTCCTTTGTCTCGAACTTCGTGAAGAACTCCATTCTATCTCTCCAACAAAAAAGTGGGGCTGCGCCCCAGTTGTACACTCCCTTCGTTCGGGGAACCCTTGTTGATTCTGAACTTCGTTCGCAAAGTAAGCGTCCTTTTAACGGGCCAGCCCTTTTTAATGCGCCGCTTGACCCAGTTTTGAAAATGAGCTTTGCTCTTCTGGGCGCTGGGCGCTCCCGTGGTTCGCGAGAAGGAAAAAGGACTAATCTTTTGTTACATCTGGCACGAGATGAAAAAGAGAGAGCTTCGTCTATCGATGAACAGCAGATTGACGGAGCTCTTGGCATTGCTTTGTTTTTCTCTCCTTTCCTATCAGCGAGTTCCGATCCTTTTGTTCGAAATTTCTTCGTTCGTACCGAACCGCTTGCAGAATCAAATCCTGTTCCACAAGATCCTATATCAGCTATACATCCTCCTTGCATTTATGCCGGAGACGTCGCCAGTGCTATGGGCTTTGGGTTATGTAGATCAAAAATGATGAATAGGATTGTGGCACTCCACTCGCCGCCAATGCGGAAGGATGCCGCCGAAAAGAATGGAACGCTGCTTCGCTCTGCTGGATGCGTCGGATCCCATATCCATATAAGAAGCTCGCTCTTTACCCGATCATTCAAACATTTTGTGGGCGGCGCGCCTGCTCTATTGTTGCGTAGCAATAGAAGCCTGCTCATGCTGCTTCGGCGGCGCTTTTTCGCCTTCTCTTCGCTCTGGACAGGAGCGCTAATGGACACGGGGAGGGAGCAGGCGAAGCGTGTCGTTCGTAATGGAAAGAAAGACACCACTACTTCGCCTCTTTGTTGGACCGCCGGCGCGAACACAGTGGTCTCTGACCAGGACCAGGAACCAATTCGAATTTGGATCTTGACATGTTGGTTGTTTTTAACCGTAGGCATCTCGCCAGGAAGTTGGTGGGCTCATCATGAATTAGGTCGGGGTGGCTGGTGGTTTCGGGATCCCGTAGAAAATGCGTCTTTTATGCCTCGGGTATTAGCCACAGCTCGTATTCATTCAGTAATTCTACCCCTTCTTCATTATTGGACCTCGCTTCTTAATATTTTGACTCTTCCATGCTGTGTCTCAGGAACCTTTTCAATACGGTCCGGATTGCTAGCTCCCGTTCATAGTTCTGCTACAGACGATACACGAGGAAGATTTTTATGGCGGTTCTTCCTTCTAATTACAGGCATATCTATGACTCTTTTTTACCAGATGAAGCAGGAGGCATCGGTCCGTAGAACCTATAAAAAAGAGATGGTTGTGGCGCGAAGTACTCTTGTGCACCTACGTCACTCGGCTCGCGCGCAACCCCGCCCCGTTATGTTATGGAAGAATTTTGCTTCTTGCTGGGCTGGTTATTCAGAGCCAGCAACTGGCTGCCGGATTTCGTCCCGTCCGTAGCGCTTCGGAAGTCACTCTGGCGTGGCGCTGCTGGATACTTCTGATCAATAGGAATAGGAGGAAAAAAAAGCTTATGATGAGCATCTATTGGAGTCGATCATTTCCAAGATCTAATTCGAGTTTCTTATTATGTAGTGGAAACGCCTCACAATCTTCTGTTTTACGCTTACGCTTAAGGGAAGAAATGTTCTTGGTGGATGCAGGCCTTGGTACCCCCAAAATTTGTATGCAAGATGAGCTTACAGGACTGCCAATCAAGCGAGCCACCAGGTTTGAGAATAAGGTGGGATCCAAGAATGTAGTGGCTGGTGAATCACTGATCAAAAAGCGGATTTTTGAGAGATTCTTCATCGATCTAGTGGCCGGTGAATCACTGATCAAAGAGCGAGCAGCCGCCAGGTTTAATGATTTTGTGGGATCCCTGGATGTAGCGGCTGGCGAACCGCTTCTTCTTCCACAAAGATTCAGACAAAACCGAGCTTGGATAGAACTGAAGAAGATTTGGCGAACGAAGAAAAAGGTAAAAGGGTTTAAAATTAAGAAAATCAAAGGAGGTTATTCAGTAGCCATCGCAGGTTTCATTACTTTTCTTCCATTCAAATTCAAAAAAGCTCTTAAAAAAAAAAGGATAGCGAAAGCTCAATTCACCATTGATAGCTTTATCCCTAAAAGGAGGGATATTGTGATAATAGCGGCAGCAAACAAGAACTTGAGGAAAAAAAAAAAAGATAGAAAAAATTATTAATAATCCGAAGCCCACCTTAATCCATTTTGTTGAGGATCTTGCACTTATTCCGGCCCTATATTTACATAGCCAAGAAAGGCTCTGGTGATCATGCATGACTGCGGAGCGCCTATCGCCCTGGCACGGCACTCTAAAATGCATGTTGGGTTGGGCCAGCAAGAAGACTTCGACTAGGGAGACGAAGAATGGAATTGAAGAAGGCAGCATAGTATAAGATAACAGAATGGAACACCAACCAACGAGTAAGTGGTGGATTTGGATGGAGTCTCGCAGAAGAAGAGTACGCGCGCTAGCGCGCCCCAAGACGTCAGTCCTTTTTCTGCTTGCTGGCCAAGGTCAGTTTACTGAATCCCTTCCAAACACCAACCCAATCTCCATTCCTTGATGGGAAATGAGCAAGACCATATGTTTCTAAAAAATATAGCCCCTATATAAACCTAGCCCTTACTACCCGAACTTCTTACCTTCAAATAAGACTAACTGCCCGAACCCGCTTACTTATCTTCTACGATCTAATTAAGTTAAGCAGTGGTTATTTTTTTTTTTAAGTGACTAGAACTTCTATTAACTACTATTCTAGCACCCAGCTGTGCCATGTGTTTATTCTATTTTGCAGGTATTCCTTTCTCATCTTTTCAGGTAAGATAATTTGCAGATCTTCTTAGTCAGCCTATCTGTATTCTTATCCTCTAGTGCGGATCCAATCTGATTTTATGAAGCCAAGGCCTGACATCCATTGTGGGGATCATCTTTTATCGGGAGACATGGCCTGGTGGTTTCTGATCGAGATTCCTAATCAATAGGGCGAAGAGCTCTTCGCATGATCTGGTCCTACCTTTTTTTTCTACGCTATTTTTTTGCCCCTTCTCAGCTGCTGTCCTTACTCCGGATAAATTGGAACACATTGATTCCGTTCGTTCCTGCCCTTCGCTTCAGGCCATAGTGCTTCTGAATTATTTCTATACCCCTTTGATGAGGCAGCCTCTGACTCTCGTGGGTAAACTCCTACTTGATTAGTCAGAACTTCTCTGTCTCAACTCGTGGACCTATCTATCTTCTTCTTTATAAGAGATAGGGCTATTCTCACGGATTGCTCATATTTTTTTACCCCATTTAAAAGTTTGTGCCTTGTTTCAGCCCTTCCTTCATCTGAACCTTCCAGTACTAATCTATCTTTATGGGGAAGACCCCTCGTCTGACCTCCGAGCTACCCTGTCAATTGTAAAAAGTAGTTGAGTCGTGTCTCGCAGGAGCAAAAAGAGTGAAATGAGGACGTAAGCCCCCCAGGTCTTCCTCTTCCTTCTAAACAAATTGCTTTCGCTTGACTCTTCCAGTAAAAAAGTATACTGAGTGGTTGAAGGAAAGCGAAAAGGAATGGCTTTTTCATGTACCAGATCCGGTGAGCCAGACATCAAGCAAAAATGGACATACAATCAAAGAGTAAGGAGCAGTTATTTGCAATGACGGGTGGATTGGTCAGAGCTGCAAGGAGAGACTCGGTTATGGTGCGATAAAGAGCTTGCTTCAATGCTCGGATTCAGGTAGAAAGTAAGAGCAGTAGCATATTCATAGGAGAGCTTTGTACTTGAAATTAGTAGTCCCGGTAGTTGGAAAAAAGCTCTGAATACAGATTCAAAGCATCAAGATAGGTAGTCCGATCATTAGTTGGCCAGTCATAGCAATTTAAGTAGAAAGCTAGCTTCGGGATCAGATCATTCAACTAAAGCAGTCAGGCCGGGTAGGCTTTGAGGAACATTGGGGGTTCCTTATGTTGTGACTGAGCAGATATGTCTATTGTGCCCGGCAAAAACGGATTTGCAAGGAGTTTGCCAAAGGCTTTCTCATTCGGAAAAACAAACAATTAAAAGTATATTTCCCTTCTCCATTCTCTGCTCGGATGATTGCCGCTTGTGTGAATTTCATTGCTGCGGGTCCCGTGTGTGCTCGAATAAGATTGTTTTAGGATTCTATTTAGTTGAATTTATTGACTCCGCGGTGCTGGTTATCGAGTTTATGGCGCCGCCGACCATCCAAAAAGTAAAAGATGGCGTCGGCATTTACTTATTATGCTCTCTTCTAATAGTGGTCCCTTGGTATTCAGGTTGTAAAATCCTGATAGGAAAGTCGACTGTTAGACCTTGTTTTTGTAATGGCCTATCTTCTTTAAAAAGCCGAAAGATAAGGATTTCTAAAAACTTTTGCGTTCCTTTTTCTTTTTTAGGATGCTGGTCTCATGTTTGATCTGGTAGCGATTAAAGAATGAATCTTGCTCTGGCGATCATGGTGGGATTGGTACACCTCTATATGCTGTAAAATGAAGGTACTCTTGAGTTCATGCTACGACCGCCGATTGTTCCTGTGACCACACGCCGTACCAACAGAAAACTATCAACCTATCGGTATGGTTTGTTGTTCACGTGTTATGATCTCGCTCATCAGATTGTTCCCCCCCCCCTGGTCAATGGCGGTGAGTTGATTGACCAAGGCCTTCCCTTACGACGATGGAATTTCTTCCATCGGCAAGAGTACCTTTGTTTGTCTCCTTCAACTTTAATGAAAAGCCTAGTCTCTCGATACTAACTAATTAGTTAGGAGAGGTGCTTACTTTTGTAGTTAAGGATTCATACCCCATCCCATTCCTTTTTCTTTTCAAAGAAAACCTTACCATTTTTGTTTTGGGCCGCTGTTACCATTTCCATTTCCGGAACCTAAACCTAACTAATACTTAGTTGTTTCCATTTCCTCATCTGGTGATAGATCCTCATCTTCTTCTGGCTCAAATCCCTTTTTCATATCCAGGGCAGGCTTTAGGTACGCTTTAGTTTGAAATCATTAAAGATATGCTCGACCTCGTTTATGTCCATGGTACCATCGTACGTACCTTCTACTATCAACCAGATGAGATAGGGCTTTGAAAGGTCAGAGTCAGTCTCCTCTTTCTTTTAGGTCGTTTAGCAGTTCCCCAACCTGCTTTCTCCCCGAGAAAGCCTTCCTGAGATTAAAAGAAAAAGGTTTGAAGGTTGATCTCTGGGATCAGTGATAGTTCGGAACCAGCAAAGGGAGGCTGAAAAGCCGTAGTGCTAACGCACGCCCTGTAGTTTTGAAGCAGGCTTCGACAGCTGCGAGCTCCGCGTCGAAAAGCGAAGCGAGCCGCGCTAGCGCGCTACTCTTCCTTTATGAGCGAGACTCTATCCAGATCTACTTGATCTAAGAACTCCGCGAGCGAACTGAGCGAGCCATGAGGCGCCTATCGGCAAGGCTTGGAAAAGCCTTAAGTTTAGGCTCCCTTCCTTCACTGAACTGATTCACCCGGGTCCAAACCTGCTGAGCTAGCTAATTTTTCCTTTACGAGATCTCGGCTCTTCGGAATGATTGGAGAAAGCCCCGCCTCCTCTTGGTTGGTGCCGGGCCCGAGAGTGATGGGACTACTTCCTGAAAGAGCCTTTCGTTCGGGCCGGCAGGAGGGGCCCTGATCTATCAATTGAGGGAGCAAAAAACAGGCTTTGCTCCCCTTTTTTTAAATGAAGAAAGAAGGGTCGAAGTTTAGACCGCTCACAGTAGTTCTACCCATAGAAAAGATCATGAAAGAGGCGATCAGAATGGTACCCGAATCCATTTACGATCCCGAGTTTCCAGACACATCGCACTTCCGCTCGGGTCGAGGCTGCCACTCGGCCCTCAGACGGATCAAAGAAGAGTGGGGAACCTCTCGCTGGTTTTTGGAATTCGACATCAGGAAGTGTTTTCACACCATCGACCGACATCGATTCATCTCAATCTTGAAGGAAGAGATCGACGATTCCAAGTTCTTTTACCCCACTCAGAAACAGTTTTCCGCCGGACGACTCGTAGGAGGTGAGAAGGGCCCTGACTCCGTCCCAAACAGTGTACTACTATCGGCCCTACTAGGCAATATCTACCTACACAAGCTCGATCAGGAGATAGGGAGGATCCGGCAGAAGCACGAAATTCCTCTTGTAGTGAAAATAAGATCGGTTCTATTAAGAATAGGTCGTCGTATTGATGACCAAGAAAAGTATGGAAAAGAAGCAAGCTTCAACGCTCCCCAAGACAACAGAGCCCTCATAGTGGGGAGGGTAAAGAGCATCCAACGCAAAGCGACCTTTCATTCCCTTGTTTCGTCGTGGCACACCCCCCCCACAAGCACCCCCAGGCGAAGGGGAGACCAGAAAACGCCTTTCGTTTTCCCTCCTTCAGCAGCCCTAGCCGCCTTCCTTAACAAGCCCTCGAGCCTCCTTTGCGCCGCCTTCCTCATAGAAGCCGCTGGGTTGACCCCGAAGGCCGAATTCCATGGTAGAGAAGGCTTTAATAAGAATTTGGCCATGAGAGACCTTCTTAAGTATTGCAAAAGAAGGGGCCTGCTGATAGAGCTGGGCGGGGAGGCGATACTAGTTATCAGGTCAGAGAGAGGCCTGGCCCGTAAGCTGGCCCCCTTTAAAAGCCATTCCTTATTAATAAGGATTTGTTACGCGCGATATGCCGACGACTTACTACTGGGAATCGTGGGTGCCGTATTTCTTCTCATAGAAATACAAAAACGTATCACCCACTTCCTACAATCTGGCCTGAACCTTTGGGTAGGCTCCGCAGGATCAACAACCATAGCTGCACGGAGTACGGTAGAATTCCCCGGTACGGTCATTCGGGAAGTCCCCCCGAGGACGACTCCCATACAATTCTTGCGAGAGCTGGAGAAGCGTCTACGGGTAAAGCACCGTATCCATATAACTGCCTGCCACCTACGCT
>ERZ780667.19-NODE-19-length-10959-cov-16.081530_pt1 | contig 10959 bp, 5 predicted proteins | sample MGYA00375005_ERZ780667 | MGnify/ENA metagenome assembly ERZ780667 | reverse complement strand
CAAGTAAACCAAGAAATGACTCAAGTAATCCAAGGGCAGAGCAACGTAATCCAACAGAAGAGCTACGTAAACAAGGAACACATGAACCTGCTAAGGATCCACTCCACCTGCCAAGTGGACCAATCACAATAGCTCGGGCCAAGAAATTCAATGAAGTAATCCATATGCTGATTCAACAAGTAAAAATAAACTACAAAAGGCTTAGCGCCCTCAACTTACCAATTTAACTATAGGCTGGCTCTTGGTGGAAAGGTGCAATTTCAGATTCTTTTCTTGGAGCTGCAGATGTAAAGAAGAATTGAATGCCGGCTATTGCTTGATCTTAGCGTGTCTTTTTAGAATCGAACTGGGATCCCTTGATCAAAGGTCTTCCAAATGCCACTACCTTTACTGCTCCTGCTTTCCATCTTTAAGACGAAGAGCCCGGGATAGATTCTCGATCGTACCTCCGTAACATATTCTCGTCCATACTTGGCTAATAGACAGACTCAGGCTGGGCTAGTGAACAGTCCTCTTCTGACTAAATGACGTATAGAACCTCCCTCCGAATCCGGAATCTGCTTTCCTTAGGTAAAATCCGCTTTAGTACTTTCGCCTATATATTCAATTCACTTTGTTCAAAAAGCAAGGCCATTACATATGTCATTTTCCAGCTTCCAACCCCCAGTAGACAGAATTCTGCCTTGGCTTGGCTTCCTTAGAATGGATTCCCCAATCTATAGCCAAACTATAGATAGTGGTCCTGCGCTTTACTGAACTATAGGGTCTGCCCCGTTTTCTTCCTCTCACTTTGGTCGGGTAGCTTCATTGGCCAGGAAAGATTTGAATCCAATAGGTTCAGGCATAATAGAAAACACATCTCGGCTCATCATGGTGTTAGCCCTTCGGCTTTAGCCAATAAAAGTAAGAAATCACTACTTTCTACTTGCAACCCAAGCTATGAAGCTGTATACATATCTCCACTGCCTAAGCCCCAGCTTCTTAAGAATCTGATTTCTCTATTGCCCTACGGGGTTATGTTTAGATTTTATTTTAGTTTTAGCTGCAACACCCTCCGGGGGAAATGGTACAGGATACCGGAGCATTGGTCATTTGAATTGCAAAGGCTAATTCTATGGCTTGAGTCATTTTACAGCTATGGGTAAGGTTCCGGATACCACATCTTCAGAATCTGATTTACCGCATTCCGCTTCTAATGCCGTATCGCCTCGGGTTTCACCTGCTTCTTCTCCGGGGGTTCTGTATACTGCATCTTCCGAAACTGATCTTTCCTTTCCTGAGGTATACCCGTGCTTATCTTCACATTTATTGATCTCCCTATGGGATTGTCATTCTTATTTACCTTCGGGTTTAACACAAGAAAAGCGAACTTCATATCACTAGTCTTCCTCTGGGGATAATTTCATTTCATACTTCCCTACGGGTTTATGTTTATCCTCGATTCTGATCTCGCTTTGGCTTTGCTCGGGTGGATATAGTTAAGTGGGATAGTAAATGATATCATGCATCCGTTCCGAGTAATTTTAGCTTATCTTAAGCTGTAGCAGCAGCATCTGTTCGTGGTTTAACACCATTGGCATCTAGGTACGCAAGGTGATATTCAAATCAAAGTCATAAAATCCATCTTTGGAATAGCATCTCCTCGGGGGAATCTAGTATTTATCATCATGATCTTTGTGTTCTTCCCTTCATCGTAATCTGATACGAAAGACATATTTGCTTTAGCTGGCAGGAGATGAGAACCTTTGTTTGAACGAATAGTGGACTCGCCATCTCGAATTCACCCATAGAAATGCAAATGATGTGTTGACTGCCATGATTATCCGAAAAGGTTGGGCGGCCCATAAGGGATGGATACAATAGCACCGGCTGAACGGTCGTATCTCGGTAACCTCCAGGCTCTAGTAAGGGAAACAGGTATGTCTCACATCATTGCTCGAAGCAGGCTCGTATTTAAGGTTTTCCTAGCGTATGTAATGTCTGGCCGCCCCTTCCTTGTTCAGGAATTCCTGGCCATGGGCGGTATTCACTTTATATCGCGTTCACAAGCTTCTTCTGGCGTACGTAATGTGATCGCTACTAAAGATATCGTTTCCTTGGAAAAACCAACGCCGACGTCAAGATAAGATAAGATAAGATCAGTCCCCTTTCTCTTTTCGGGAGCAGAGCTGCAAAATAAAATTAAATAAAAGATTTAGTTCAACGGATATGAAGGATATAAATATGCTATTTGCTGCTATTCCATCTATTTGTGCATCAAGTCCGAAGAAGATCTCAATCTATAATGAAGAAATGATAGTAGCTCGTTGTTTTATAGGCTTTCTCATATTCAGTCGGAAGAGTTTAGGTAAGACTTTCAAAGAAACTCTCGACGGGAGAATCGAGTCTATTCAGGAAGAATTGCAGCAATTCTTCAATCCTAACGAAGTCATTCCGGAAGAATCCAATGAACAACAACGATCACTTAGGATCAGCTTGCGAATTTGCAGCACCGTAGTAGAATCATTACCAACGGCACGCTGTGCGCCTAAGTGCGAAAAGACAGTGCAAGCTTTGTTATGCCGAAACCTAAATGTAAAGTCAGCAACACTTCTAAATGCCACTTCTTCCCGTCGCATCCGTCTTCAGGACGATATAGTCACAGGTTTTCACTTTTCAGTGAGTGAAAGATTTGTATCCGGGTCTACGTTCAAAGCTTCTACCGTAGAAAAAATTCGAGAGGCCTTCGTACCCATAGACCTAATTCGAGAAGGCTTGATAGTCCTAAGAAAGGTGAGGGTGGGGGGTTCTATTTTGGAATCATAAGGAAGAGGAATAGAATCTCATTCATGTGTTCATGCTAACAGAAGAGCGGATCCAATACACATAAGACTTTTTTCTCAGGAAATTCCGAATGAGATAAAAGAGAAAAGGGCAGCTAGCTCGAAATCCGATAAATCGAATACCTCCTGGCTTCAGTTCTTAGGTTATCTCCTTGAGTTTCGGTCTTGCGCATTCAAGCGTAGAATAAGGCCTAAGAAGGACTTTTCCGAGGCTGGGCGTAGATGTATTGTATCTACTCGGGGTCTAAACCCTCAAACTACATTAGGTCTGATTCCGACACCCTCGAAAAGATTGAACCAGGGTTATGTAGGCATCTATCCGTTCAGAAGTAGCGGAAGATCGATCCCGGTATCTGAATTCAACACTCTAATTTGAATCTTATGTGCAAGAAGTTCAATGAGTCCCGATACTCCGATTTAGAAAGAACCTCTGCTGCTCTAGCATGGGATGCTCGCCGACTACATCAGTACACGCTTTATCATAAATAGGATGAACGCTGAAAGTCCTAGAGTCTCACTCATGGCATTTGCTCGAGTTATAGAGGCTCTCTCTATATTCTTTTTATCGTGCTTGGATAGCAATCGCAATCCTTTCTTTCAATCGACTAAGACTGTTAGAAAGCACATTCATATAAGCCTTGCCTTTCAGTAACTATCCTTAGCGCTGTTCTGCCTATCTCCTATTGGGCATTGGGTTCATCTTGTTATTGACCATCCCTGGCACAACACATATCTTTTACTAGACGTCTTTTTTAGTTGCTTAAAGATTTCAGATATTGCTTTTTTCTGTTATAGGAAGAGTGGCGTTCCCGAAGGGCGAGCTCGAAAAAGATAAACAAAACAGATATGTTGCTTTGCTGATTGGTGCTATTAACTTGTCGGAACTAGGATAAGGGAAAAGTATTGGGTACATTCAGTTGAAGCTATCTATGAGTTTTTGAATCACAGAAAGTCAAAACTGGAAATGGAAAGGAAACACGGCGGACCTGAGACGGAAAGCCCACCTATGAAACAATCAAGCGTCGAACCAGGAAAGAAAACATACTAGTCGCCGAACACATCTCGATAAGGTCAGAAACTGGACTAGATCCCTATGCTATCGAGAAACCAGCTGAACTTCCCAAGCTTACCAATCTAGATGACCCTTATCTTATGAAATGACCCCACCCCATACTGAGGCTCATCTTTCAGAGGAGTATGATCACACTCAAGATTAGTATTATCGCACTCTGGCTTTTTAGAATGTCACCTTACAAGTGGCGGATGCGCGTTAGCGCAACGGCTTTATAGCTATCAAGAACTAGACAGACAGACTCATCTCCCTACGAACCTTCAAGCCAACTTAACAACCAGCACATAAATAGTATATGCCGCAAAGGTGATCATCTCCCGAAAGGAAAGGCAAGTCAAGGATGGAATCTGGTCAAAAAGAAAAGGATGTTGGACGGCACTTCTCCACTTGAAATACTTGACTGAGCTAACTTCCCATTTATAGAAACCGTTTTCTTGCAATGATGTGCTTCATACCAGTTCCCTTACTAGGATCGGTAAGGTTACCGGGTCCACGGCCTTCCGCAATTGGCAGGCACTACTGCGGTCCCTAATGGGCCTTCCAACCTGTTCAGATAAGAATGGAATCGGCACATCAAATGCTTTAATTACACATTTATCGCTTCCGCTTCCTGGAATCTGAAGATTGGCAATCTGGATCTCCTAGACTAGAATAACTCCACCTTCCGGACTGCCATGGTCTCCTTCTAGTTCTGTTGCCGGATGGAGGAAAGCAAAGGGTGCCGGGAATGGGGACAGTGTTTTCTACAGTTCTGCTAATCTTGATATCATCCGTGGCGTCGCTAAGGCAGATGGAGTGATCATATAGCCAGTTCTTATCCAGATCTCTATTGTATTGGGTGTGCGTGCCGGATTGGCATTCTGGATATCATTCCTTGGTTTCTTGTGAAAGGTCCGGGTCAGGGTTCTCTTTGAATTCCAGGTGCGCCGTTCTCGAAATGCGTAGAGCAATGATGTGAAGATTCCAGTCCAGGTAGAGTAGAGGTGGAACAAGCTTTCCAGGTCTCAGGTTTCAAGTAAAGACCGAAGCAAGTGAATATGAATATTAGTGGAGTTCTCACCACTGACCACCGGCCCAATATCCTTGAATTGCATTGGTGGTGCTTGTCTATAAAAAAGGAAGGGATGTGCAGTCTTGGTCAAGCAGAGAGAAGAAGCAAGGCAAGAGACCCGCAGACTGGAGTGAAGCCCCGCCAGTAAATCAAGCAAAAAGCTAGGTTTTCCACATGCGAAGGAGCACAAGATGAGGGAAAAGATGGTTCCATGCAAATCATGAACTTCTCTTCACAGAGTAGCAATTGGCGGATCGATTGACAAAGGGGAGACCGTCGCTCTTTCCATTGTGCAAGCAAGATCAATGGCAGGTCAAAAGCCAAGCAAGTCAGGTAACTAAACGAATCGAAATCGGGAACTTCCAGCCGAAGGGATGGATCCAGCTTGAATGCCAATCTGGCACTGGCACACCCGATACAATCTAGATGAGCCTGCCGACTATCCTAACCCCTATCCGGGACTTGACGGCACCTTTACAGAGGTTCTCTTTTGATTTGGATTCCTTGGTTTAGGCGTTGCTGGTTCAAAGCGGGAAAAGGCGGAAGTATGGCAGTCGTCGGATAAGAAGGGTACTCCCTATGACTATGAAATTCTAGGATTAGAGCATCCTTGGCCATTGCCAGCTAACTACAGTCATTATATGTCAATATGGTGGATAGGTAAATCTATGAATTTAATTTCGTTTTAGTAGGAAAGAGAGCCGTCAATGATCCAATCTCACTACTCCCATCTCCGATCAAGCCCTACCTCATTCACTATCCTTTCAAAGACATGCCACCTTCGGACCAACCCATCTCACTACCAGGGTTTCTCACCTGCGGGAAAGGAAGAATGCCGGGTTACCGCCTGCCATCATCGGACAATCAAATGCTTCCATTTTTGCTATTAAGAAAGCGAGCTATAGCACTTGTCAACGAGATGCCAATACCCATCCCCCACAATCCCAATGACAACGCCTAACCTTAGCAAGGCTCCAATGGTTGCATTGATGCTGGCCAATAAGACATGATACTGAAAAAAGCCCCTACCCCTAAAAAGAAATAATACCAACTTACCAATCTAGATTCGCTTTACAGAAATAGGGTTTATTGTTCTGTCCTGTCATATCATCGCTTCTCACTTCTATCTTACCCTTTCGAAGACCCTATCACTCACTTGGGAGCGAGCCAGGTCGGAATTCCCAAGAATAGTCTTAACTTGACTCTCTGGCAAAGAAGCTATGATCCGTTCCTGATACCCTCCCAGGGCATCACTCACTCCAAGAAAGCGCAGATCTTGTGATAGCAGAAAAGCCTACCTCCGCGCTACTTTAATGTGGGAAAGAGAAAACTTTACGAGCAAGATTCTTTCAAATCAGAGTAATAAGAAAAAGTACCAGCCTAGTTCACTTATCCATCATCAATCCCGTTCTACAGTGAGCCAACGAATGAAGATATGGGTAAACCCCTGACTAATTCTCATCCAAACTCGTAAATACACAACAGACGACCTGACCTTAGTTTACGCTTGTAATTCCCACCTTGATGCTTTCGAATATACTTTAATGGAAAATCAGATAGCTGATAACCGAATTGGAAATAAGATTGGATGGCACGTTTTTCATAAATTCAGCAATCCCCGAAGGGCGAGTCCGGATCCAGAGAGTGATGGGGTTTTGAAAGGAAGTCCAGAATAAGTGCCAGGAAGAAGCTCTTTCTAGTCTGGTAGCGGCGGATATCAAGTCAAGGGATAGATAGGAGTACGGACTCGAGGGATGTGAATTCATTCAAATAAATATGCAATTCCCGAGGACGAATAGTTGTTTTTTTGTTGATTTGGAGTGAACTGACTTTCCTGTTGCTATGCTAGCTCGGGAACAGGACTAGTGCTCTGGGATTGGTAGAAGAGAGGATTTCGGGAAGCAGGTCTCTGAGGAGAGAACAGTCTTTTGGGAAGCAGGTCTGTTTTGGGGCAAGCTCGGGGAATAGCTCTTGTCCGGTTTCAGGGCGCTGGGCATAGAGCTGAGGAGTGCTGCTGTCCTTTCGTATGAGGAGAAAGCAGTCTTTCGTATTGGAACTCTACTCTGGACTGGATTTCGTCTTGCTTTCCGTTTCTATCCCCTCGGAATACTGCTTAGATCAGGCTGTAGGTACCGGGCTCACTCACTCAACCAGGGAAGACCACATTGCTTAAAACAAAAGAGAAGGACGTGATGTCTTTCGGGAGCGCCGGCCACCATGAACACGATATTGGCTCCGCACTATATTTCTCAATAGCTACCTCAATAGCTACATAGTGAAAAAGTAGACTGTATGGATCTTCTTGTTCGGTCCTAGAGAAATGGTCCTTTCGAAAGAAAAGAGGAAGGTCCAATGGCTCAAATTCTATGACCCAGATCCTGAGGCAGAGAATTCTTTAGAGGCTCCAAACTTGAGAAGTGGAACCGCTACCTAACCCAGCTCTGGTTTCTGAAGTGCCTGCAGCATAAATCAGTGAACAGGTTGGATGTGCAATCTAGCCGATTGCCTATTGCTTTCCATCAAGCAACTAATTGAAATAGAAGGCAAGAGCTCCAGTTCCAGTTCCTGTTGGGCAAGGGGGATAGTACAATCTACGGGACAAGCCCGGTTTATTTAGACGAATCTCGCCTATTTCTCACTTTTTATACCTGTTGAGTACGATGACATTCAGACAAGGCTTAATCGACCTTAAAGAGCGGATTCTATAAAGACTTGTGGCTTCTTTGGGCCACTTGAGCATCGACTGGGCAAGGTTGGATTCCCTCTACTTCGGGTGGCTACTATTTCTCAACAATGTTTTTTCATTTGATCCAATAGCCCTCCGTTAGATAGGAACAGCTTTGCTAAATACTGAGAACTCTCGAATAGAATATTCGAAGGGAAAGATCCTTTACATAAGGAACTATTGATCATAGGCGTACACTCTGAAAAGAATTGAATGAAACTCTCTTGTTTCGTCAACTTTGATATCATTAGCTGTCTCTGTAGCTGGCTCTCATGTCTGGTGTTCCAAGTAAAAACTTTTCAACTAGCTGGGTCACCGCTGTTTTAAACCCTGACTTGGAATCAGAGCCATAAACGAGTGATTCGGTCGGACGGACGATTGAGTTCTTAAAGCTTGGATCGGCACTTCTTGTGTTGAAACAAACACGCTGTTGCTAGCGCCCTCAACGCTCTCTTCGATCCTTCGCAAACATAGCTCCTTCTACGGGAGATAACTTTCGATCACTTTCATCTCAATTCGTTTCATTGGCTGGTCGAGTGGATGATTAGACACAGGCGGAGTATTCAAGTTGTCCCTACTAACTAACGGGTCTAATTATCGCTGGCTCACAGGCTCCTTCGAAGCAAACATTCGCTGCGCCCCTCGCATTCAAGCTCTTGCTTTGTCCTGCGGCCTGCCCTCTAAGCAAAAGCAAGATCTAGACAAGAGTGAAAAGCAGTCAGAATATTAATAATCTAAAAAGGCCTTCCTTGGTTGTGAGCTTCCATTCAAGTTTTCAGAACAGGCTTGCTTCTACAAACAGAACAAGCTTCTTCAACGGAACAGACAGAACAGGAACAAGAACAACAGGAACAGGTTTTCTACTTTCTACAGACTTGATCTACTCGCTTCAGGCTACGGATCCCTCACCCTTTGGGGCAAGGTCTCCTCCACTAAGCATTAGCAGCAGGTTTTTGATCACGATTCGATGTGACGGATCTACTTTTCCTAGCAAGAGCAGACAAGGGATTTCTTGACCACTGATCCGCTATTCAACAGAACAGATAGCTTTCTTTCACGAGCAATGGATTGGACTGGACAGATGCGAGCTTTCTTTCCTTTGGCCAAATCCGAAGCCAGAAGTCATTCATTTCTAAAAGGTTGCCTCGCAGGCGCTTGGTACCAAGGAACACTCACTTGAAACTGCTTATCTTGATCCGCAGAAATAGTTCACAATCTCCAAGCTTCAAGCATATCTTGATCCTTAAGCCTCACAAATGGTTCTTAAGCAGGTTCCGGGTTGCTAAGATGTATGAAATTCTCTATCAGCGCTCTTGAAAGGTACTACTCTTCCCTTCTTCCTAGACCTCAACTCAAGTAGTTCGTGCTTCGGCGGCAGGCTCAGGTGGGAGGAATCCAAGCTAACAGAATGGAAAGAATTATCCCTTTCATGGTTCACTTTCTATGGACCAAACTGAACTGAGACGTAGGTAATAAGCAACCTTTGACGACATCCCTTTAGTTTCTCGTACTTCCCTCTTCTACTGAATGAACCTGCCTTGGCACCTTCGATCTGAATTCGTTCAATGGGCCGGGTTGGACCTGAGGCTGAGGAAAAGGAAAATGCAAATCAAGGTTCAAGGGTAGATAGTTCCGGGCCTGGATCGAGTTCTTCATTTTCCCGTGTTTTTGCCCTCAAGCGTCATTTCCCTCTGGAAACTGGAATCTGGATTTCCAAGAAGTAGGAAACCCCGTGTTTTTGCCCTACCTGCCATTTCTCTAATGAAATTGGGCTTCGGGAGCTCAAAAAGTAGCACTTTTGCAGCTATATGAGACTACTTTTTTTTCTCAAACATTGATTTGCATTAGAAAAATGGGCTTCATCACTTTTGCCACTATATGAGATAACTTTTTATCGATCAAACATGGACTTTCATTAGGGAAATAGCCTGGACTAGTTTTGCAGCTATATAAAATGAAAGATTTCACTCAATCAAAGTCCTCGGCAAGAAAAAACCAATCACTCCTGCTTGCCATCTAAGAAAGCCGGTGTAAAATCTCATAAAAAGTCTAAATTGGACCACCTTACTAGGAACTGGCTCATTCCTTCGCTTGATCATCCTTCGGCCAAGTAGGGATCCTAGCTAGCTTCAGCTTCATTGCAAAAGCTGTTTTCACATCTATGAATCCTCGCATCCATATCCATTGGAGGAGGTAGATGAGTCAGTAGCTGCCAGCCCATTGCTTTCATCTTTATCTATCTTCTATTTGGCCAAAAGCATCAGCATCATTCCTTGCTAGGGCAGGGCCAGGGCAGAACACTCTTGTAGATATATGTCATGGGGTTCCGATCACCTGAGGGATTGGATTTCCCTTCCTCTCTTCTTTCTCGGCGGAAGATATAGTAGTTAATGGCCTGGCCGTATCCATCTAATCTAGGAAAGGGTGTCCATTGCTGGTTTCGATTCGTTGCTTTCTGGGTTGAAGAACTAAGTTAAGTGGGTGCGCTTCCAACTACTAGACCATTCTTTTGCTTTGGAGCCTCGACTCCATAGGCTTCGTCTTCCGATCCGGGTTTCGCTGACATGCTTGATACAAAGAGTTCCGCTGACATAGTTTCTCCCAGCCGGGTTGGACATTCTGCTAGTTCAGATGAAGCTTTACTTCAATCATTTCCATCTTTTTCCGATCCTGCAGTAGCAGGTTACGATCCAGCGAGGGCGCCATCCATGGCCAATACAAATAGACCTTTCCCTGGACTAGGCCAATAAACTCGACCTTTTCCCGTATCATAGCTGCCTTTGACATTCGGATGCGGATATGCTAGTTTCTTGAAGGATAAGCTCATCTCTAAGTACAAGGCTTCACTTCACCTTGAGGCAGTAAGGACAAAGCTTGCTGAAAGAAGGGATTTCCCGGCACTATTTTTCTTGCTCTTGCAGCAGCTTATGAGGAAAGCCATTTGAGTACCTAACCCATGCCATTCTCCTCTTTTACTTTAGTCAACAGTAAGTATTTCACTTCTAGTGGATTCGTCTGGCCCTGGTCTTGATTTCAATATCGAATGGAAATGACCAGAGGAGTGGCCCCTTGCATAGATGCGACTCACACTTTTTTAGGGGTTCTGAGAGGTTGAGGCATAAGAGAACGTAAAGTCACGGAAAGTAACGGCTAGGTATTGCTTCCTTGAAAAGACTCTCTGTTGGCGGAATTGAGCCCAAAGATAGTTTCTGTTCCTGCCGTGGCCCCACCTAGCCTCGAAAGGAGTTGCTAACAACTTTCATCTTATAGCTACAAAACCTACTCCTGC
>ERZ780667.18-NODE-18-length-11105-cov-19.705068_pt1 | contig 11105 bp, 6 predicted proteins | sample MGYA00375005_ERZ780667 | MGnify/ENA metagenome assembly ERZ780667 | reverse complement strand
CCAACCTTCGAGAAAAGGTCCCATCCTTCAATATCATGATTGGGTCAACCAGGCCCGATCATGAGAATCTCTTGTTTAAGCAATGACAAACAACATTCTTTTAATCTTTTTTGCACGATTTAGCATTAAAATTTTATTTTCTTATTCTAGCCTCCTAGAATTCCCTTTATTTAAAATCCTTCTTTTTCTTATTTTTTTACTATTATTACTTAGGTTTCCTAATAGGGGGATCATTCATCGTGGAACCCGTTCCCCCAAGGAATTTTTTGGTCTTTTTATTTTATTCATGTTCAATTTTGGTGTCAATTTATTTTTGTTTTGGTATCAATTTGAACGTAGGAGCTCTTTTATTAGAACCCGGCAATAATGTTATGCCAAATCCAGTGGGGAACCACCCTCAACCTGCAGACACACTGCCAGTTTTGCCAAATCCAGTGGGGAACCACCCTCAACCTGCAGACACACCGCCAGTTCTGCCAGATCCAGCAGGGGATCCGGCTCAACCCGCTGGTGCACCCCTTGCTCCTGCAGTGCAAGTCCCTGCCATTTTGAACCCACCCCAAGTCTCATCGATACCGTCATCCCAGAATCCAGGGAGAACGCCAGAGGATCGAGTAAGAGACGCAGCAGAGGCATCAGTCATGGGCGCAGTCAAGGGCTGCTGCTCGGCTTTTGTCGAATGTCTCTGTTCTACCTGGTGCGATAGCTTTTAGCTGGGCGCAGATGTCGGAAGGCTTTTTTTCCTGCTTTCTCGACAGCGTCCCTTTCACTCCATGTGAAAGTAGTAAAAATTCTTTCTTTTCCTTAAGAAAGGGATCGGATGATCCAATCGTTCTCATGGTTTAAAGGAAGGAGTCAAAATGAGAGTGAGAGCACTGCCTGTGCAACCTAACTCTCGGTCCAATTTTGATAAATCGGGTGCCCAAAACACCTGACGCGTGCGACATGTACGCGAAAAGCACTTTTGCAGATGTAGAGATGTATCATCCCTTCTCGAACTGCGCAAACAAAACTCACGATCAGAACTATCCGGACCACGAATCCGGAAAGCGCTGGTTCGATCCCAGCTCGTGAGAAGGGTGGTATGCTAGCAGAAAATAGAACAGGCTAAAGAGAAGGGTATTTTCTGGGAGTAGTTTAACTTAGAATGGAATGCGTGAAGCATATAGCTAGCCAGAGAGTTTAAACTGTGTTATTGACTGGTTGGGTTCCTGAACAGGGTTCGTAGCTGACGCCAAACACAAAATCTTTCGATTGATCTGATCCCTTTTCTATTATCCAATACGGAGTTTGAACAACACCACCATCGGTGGTTCACTATGGATAAGAGGACAGCCATTGGGCATAAAAGGCTACATCTGCGATAATGAGATGGAGGGGTTCGAAAGCTAAAAAAATGCTTACGAAGCACTGCCCTTTGACCCTGTGCTATGTTAGGAGAGAGGTGGAATGAAACCATATCTCATAGGTTTTTTAGGGGATGAACTCCTTCCACTACCCCTATCGAGATGGACGCCTGATGAAGAAGATTACTCGTCTAGGAAAACTAATCCGCTAGAGAAGACAGAGCTTAGATGGGGAGGGTAGAGACAATTGGTATAGGCTTCACTGACAGCAAAGTAAAGAGATCCTGGAACTAACGATGCTGTGAGGGTATTGGTAGCCAGTCTTTCACTTCCGCTTTCTCCCTAGTGAGATCTTTTGACCGGGTTGAAAGTGAGCTTCCTCCTTTTAGTAAGCCTTTCCCTAGCTCTATTGTCCCTTTCGCTTTCTACACCAACCTATACACTAATCCCAGTGCGAGCTCATTACCCTAACGGGAATTAGCAGAAATTCCAACCAGCGATACCTGATACTTGAAACTCGATCTATTTCACCGTACTTCAACTAAAGCTAAGCCTAATATTGCAATGAAGCTAAGAATGAGTCAGTTGTGCTACTGCTTCCATTCCTCGCATTCAGCTTGAAGAGCCATATTGAACAACTATAAAGAGCATCTACCACTGCTCGGATTAGCCTCCTATCATTCTCATAAGGATTGGCTTCCGCTTACTTTAGGTCTTGACTTCCTATCGGGATAGACAGCTCAGATTACATGCTTTAGATTGAAGCTACTGCTCCTCTTTCTTTCATTAGTGCACCTCTTATTCTTCATCCTATCCACCATAGAATACTCTCTTCCAGTCCTTTGATCATATAGCCATCCATCTTTCATCAATGAAATTGTTCCGTATGGGTAGCAAATACACATATCAGAACCCAACCCTGAAAGCTATGACATTACGGGCCACAACGGATGAAGTGGCGGAGATCGGAGAAAGCGGAAAAACTCAGACAGCTACTAAAGAAGACTCGGTCCTATAATGCCGAGTTCCTAGTTAAAGTTATGGTTACTACCCTGAGAGGAAAGTGATTCTGATTATGAAGTTTCCGAGAGGCGCTTAAGGCTAAGATAAGGTTAGGGAAAGAAGAAGACAACAAGATTATGGCTGGCAGCCAACTCATCGAATTCGATTTCCACCGAAACAGGTTGGATTCGGAAACCGGAAAAGCTAACTAGAATCCTTCTTTTCCTTCAGATAGTGCTCTGTTCAGTGAATGCCTGTAGAGAAGAGATGGAGGGTCAAGCAGGCCAGATCATAAGTGAAATAGTTTGATCGGGTCGACCAGGTCAGGCCCGATCATGAGAATCTCTTGTTTAAGCAATGACAGTCTCTATTAACATGCTTTTTCTAAGTAGTATCTTCTTTATACCGTGCCTACAGGGTGTCATTTATTTGATGGAATCGTCCGGCCAGAAACGGGGAAGAATCTCTTCTGTCGTAGAGGCCTCGTCGAGTGCTCCCACTCCGAAAAAAAAGAAGATGATATAAAAAAGATAAGCGGATAAAAGAAATCGAGGATTCAAAAAGATTATCTTCTCCGGGTAACTGGATCGCCCCGGCAGCGGGGTTTCTCTGACGCAGAAAACCACGAAAAGCACAGTATTCCGGTAACTGATCTTTTAGTAGGCGAAGTTGCCGAATTAGGAAATCACTACTGGCACTGCTGTGCAGGAAATTGCGATCCTCAAAATCCCTATGAAAACGAAAACTCCCTTTGTTTTAGCAGTTGCTCTTTCTATTTTTGATTATCGGCATATTTCCTATCATTTCACTACCGAGATCTGATCAATAGGAGGGCTCACCCGGGTTCTAGTTCAATCACTCCAATCCATCTTTTCTTTTCTCGGGCCAAGATGCAATAGTTTACCGGTCTAGTTAGTTTTCCCGAGAACCTGTCCGCCCTAAGCGAAGAATGCCTATTCTGGACCAATTTCTAAGGGAAGAAGAGAATTGCTAGGTTTGGCACCTGCTTCGGAGAAATGGTTTCTAAGTACTGGGATCCAACCAGTTTGCTTTTTCTGACAGCACCTGGCCTCAAGGGAAAGAAGTATTCATTGAACAAGAACAAGGATCTACTAGTCCAACTTTCATTCCAATCTCTATTCCTATCATCTCGCTTTTTCGGACAAGTTTTCTTCTTAACACAGGAGAACAGGAGATGCAATGTCGTTAGGGCCTTCTCGGTCTCCCCAACTAGGGGAAACCTCAAAGCAAACATCCTTCTTCGGACAAGAACTGGAACAACTGCTTTTTTGATAACACAGCTTTTGTCATTTGTTAGTGGTTTCCTTTTATGCTTTCCCCTCTCCAAGGGAATCAAAGAAAACTGTATTGCTTTCGGCCGGACATCTTTTCTTCTTAACACAGGAACAAGAGCTGCATCCGGGCTCCCCTTCGGCCTAATCTTACTCACCTGAGAGTCCAAGAAAAAACTAATAGGTTTCTGACTGAGCACTAGAGCCAGGAAAAGAAGAAGAAGCTGTTACCAAGAAATGAGAGAATCGTGGCGGAAGAAGGTCAAGTCAAGAAGCAAGGGATAGAAGTATGAATTGTCCAAGTCTCGAAAGGCTACGCTTCCTGCTTTCTTCCATCATGGTTGATCTGAATTCCAATAACAAGGATCTAGTTTTGCCATTCCAATAAGAAGCAAGGCAGTGGTGAACAAGAAGAATAAGTTGGCACCTCGCAACAAGGTCCCGAAAGAAATAGTTTTCCCTTCTGCCACTGCTACTATCTCCTTCTTCATTAAAGTAGGACTATCTCCCTGTTCTTCTTCTTGATCTTTCCTGTTTTACTTGGAAAATGGCCTGAAACCAGGTCCGGATTCTGAGAAGTTTCTACTCAGCATGGGCACTATCAATTTATGATTTCCCTTATGGGGAAAAGTTGAAGCAAAACCGGTATCAATTTATCCTCCGTAGGGCCACTCTCCATTTTCTATTTAGCTTGGGAATCTCTTCTTTTCCCTGCCATTCGTGGCACAAGCAAATATGGTTTGATCAAACAAGAGATGAAATGAATTCTGATCGATTGGAAAATGGAATTGAGGGCTTGGTTTGATTGATAAGTGATACATTCTACGCAAGAGGTAGGTAAAGGCCGTTATAGGTTCAATTCGATAAGGAAACTAGCACTTGAGGGGAGGCTCGATCCATCAATAGTTCTGCTCTTTAGCCGATGGGGGGATTGGTCCGTGGATTTGTGCTGGGAAAAGGATCTTGTTTCTGGTGTCCTTTTCTACAGGTTTTTCTTCTGCTTGGGCCAAAGATCAAGGTTTTGACCCGGAGAAACAGATACCGGTTTTGATCATCCCCTTCTTAATGGGTTTAGCTTGGAAAATGGCTCTTTTCCGGGTCTCAAGAAACAGGTTTTTCTCCTCACCACTTGCTTTAGTAGATCTTTTCTTCAATTCATAGGGATTTCCCCGGAGATCAAAAGCATTGGTTTTATCCACTTTCATTGATATTAGGAAATCAAGAAGTTGGAAATAATCCACTCCAATAGATGCTCTCTCGATGTCAGATCTCGATCTGTCTGTTTCAATCATCAAACAAATCAAGGGTGTCTCGAACCCCGATGTAGTACAGTGGTTGGCGAAGTATGCCTTAAATCTAGTTATCTGCCCATTCTCTTTAGCTACCTATTGTCTGTGAGCTGTGGCTGCTAGCTTTTAGTTTCATTCTGTTCTTGAACTCTAGCTATTCGTTTAGGTACCGTTCAGGGAGGGGGACCCATTTCTTTCACTTAGTCGAATAGGTGGAATGCATATCTTTTTGTAGAGATAGGTGGAATGCATACATCCTGCTTTAGCCAAGAGACGTACTCAGTTAAGACCAGAAGGTCTGTCAAGATCTATAACCTGTCCGTCCTTCTGTGAGGAATTCGTGTTGTCAAACCCAGATTCATTCGTAGTGAGTTTCCCTTGCAAGCCCCAGTGATTTATCTCTTGGTAGTCAATGAAGAAAAGTGCCACTATTGGATGCTATTCCCTCAATCGCTAGTTTAGGCTTTCCACTTCACTGACTGATAGATCTTTCTTTCAAAATAAGAGCACATCAACTCTTGAATAGACCCATACTTGCTCCTTGTTTCGCCATCCTACCTTCCTGGAATGAAGTATCAGGGCGATGGAAAAGGCTAACCCACTGTTATCACCAATATATAGATGCATGTATGATGGTAAAGGTATACTGCAGTTTTAGTGAATCTATAGATGCTTGAAAGATCGGTGAGACACATCCTCTTATTCACTTCTTATTTAGCCCTTAGCTTCAGCTTTTCCAACTCCAATCTTCCTTTGGGCAACGAACAGTGCATTCTCCACTTTCTGATCTAGAAGGAAAGCTCGGTGGTACATCAGAAGTCTTGTCTCGCTTTCCCTTACCACATTATTTTGATAGATACAACCTGAAGGAAACCAGCTGGAATAACATTATCAAGGTCATGGCTGGAACGATACTGAACAAAAGCAACCGCTAAGGAAAAACAATCGAATATTCGTAATAATGAAGACAGTAACCCCGCGAAAAAGACCCAGATCGGTAGATAATAAATAGCTTTCGGGCATCCGTTTCCCAAACTTGATTGAAGGATCCGAATTTCACAGTGCGATGGGCACGTACGTGTTCTATAAGATCTGTTTTCTTTTGAGTCACAAGTGGGTCTTACTCCAGAAAAATACTACTAAAATAGTGAAGATTTCGCATACTGTCCATCAGCTTCTAGCGCATACTTTCGATAGTATTAATCATACTAACTCGGGATTTCACAAGATGAGGGATTTGGGATTGAAGAACTCAAAACGAGTGCCATTTGGTTCTTTTTGTAGCAATTACTATGGCTATCCATAACTAGGTCACTCCCTATCCGCTAGGGGTCCAAAGATACCGCAGTTGGGTACGGAGAGGCAAGCAAGCTGCTCCTGTTGCCGTGTTCGTCATTGAAAATGACACGAATGATCGGTTTCGTAGGCTGACTAGATTTATTCTTTCCACAGCTTTCGTACTGACGAGCTGCATTGTTGTTTTCGTCCTTTCTTCCCAATCTCTCACTAGTCGTCTCTGCTTATAATGAGAAGCGTGTCACTGCCTAGGACTGGCTCTTGGGCTCAACCTCCGGTCATGTTCTGTAGTTGACAAGTGGAAGCAGAAGAGGATGATGATGACCATGGAAATGTAGCAGCTTCTCGACCAGGAGAATGTGTTACTGGACGCGAGAAATAATCTTATTTGGGAACCCGCTCAAAAAGCAAGAGAATGTCTCACCGAAGCCTAAGCTAGATCGTAGCTAGATTGTCCTACTCAAGGGTTCGTATTCCGTTCCGACAACAAGACTAGTTCAACGCAAGAGCAACAACTAAGGCAGGGCGGGCTTGCCTTCTCGCTATCCCCAACTAATAAGAAGAAAAATACCCCTGAAAACTTGTGTCTCTTCCTACTTATTTAACCAGGCAAAGGAAATTCATATGAGGCTAGTCTGGATATGGGTATAATAACGAATGCTTTTAGTATCCGTGCGGGTTTGCTTGATTCGTAATTGTAGTTTTTCATAGTGAGATCCATTTTCTGATTATAATGGTTCCTCCAGAGGATAAGAGAAGAGAGGATCGTGGGATCCGGGCGAGCCCTTAACTGCATCTTGTACCTGTTGAGGGTCTGCTGATACTGACTAATCTATAGAATCATTAGTCCCATTTGGGTGAGGCATAGAACATATATGCACTTAGGGAGTTGATCTATTGTTATCTTGGACAGGAGCCTCCAACCCACACCCAAAGCTAGTTCGGCAAAGAAGAACCATAAGTAGTATGTGAACAAGACCTCGCCCTGGCGCTACATGCGACTAGAGGCAATTCCTCCCCAGTGAAAGAATACTCCAATTGGCGATATCCGGGCTTTGGAGATGAGGCCTTTTCCCTACCTTGAAAGAGTACCTCCGCCCACTGGGCTTGCTATAGGTTTAGCGGCTCCAAGATCTAACATCGCAATTGAAGATTGACCGGGGCTCACTCACTAAACCAGATAATATACTTCTCCCGAAGCTCTTCCACCTGCATGAATCTATGTATTTGAGTGAAAAAAGAGATAGTAGACCCAAAGCACCGTAAGATCTGAACGGCGGGAGTTACAATTCAAATGGATATGTTGAAAATGCCCATCCACTTCTTGCTGGTGAGCGAGCCGGATAAAAGTAAACCAGTTCCTTATTGCTATAATTAAAAAGAATCAGCTCAAGAGAAAAGTGCCGTATTGGTTGGTAGTAGTAACATCCCATTCATTTTCATAAGCCAGTCTCGCGTTTAAGCCTATCAGCTAGTGACCTCCTCCGAGCATGGGTCAGAATCAAAGTGAGAAGGATAAGGAGGAGTAGTAGGCGGAGCTAATAACAAGTCAAGTAGAGAGTCGGTAGCCAGGTCCAGGACAAGCCCACTTTGTTTATACGAAATGAGCCTATTTCTCTGTTTTACTGCCTTTCGAATGTCATCCCATTGCAGATGAGTGAAAGGACGATTTCTGTATACCACTTGTGTACCTAAACCAGGGGCAGCATCGGCACCGTTATCTTTCACCTATGGATCATATCTTTCTGTTTCATCAGGAGATAGAGCATAGCTAAAACCTTCTGACTCACTCGGGGGATCGTAGCCCACAGGCCTTCCGCTCACTATGCCTTTTGTTTGAGGCGTCAAAGTCTAATGAGACAAATGGACCAACTTTCCGGATAGGTTGGTATTATCTCCATCTAGTAGAAAAAAGGTATGACGCGGTCTGGTTTACAAGTAAGAATAAGAAAGGAAAGAAGAATTCCATCTCTTTACAATAATCGATTGACCTCCGCGTGAGAGGGAAATTCTTGATCAACCCATGAACGGCCCGCTGCCCCACTCACTTCACTTCGGAGGATATAGTTGAACAGCTTAAGAAGAAATAAGGTACCGACGAGTTAACAGATATGACACGATGATTCAAACGTTCAATCCAACTTTTATAGATTATAAAACGAAATTGGCCTTCTCATCTGTTGTTAAAAAAAAAACACAACTAATAAGCTGTGCTGCAAGTCGATACATAATAACACAACTACAACTAATTGGCTACTTGGATGCCCTCAGTAGCCTGCAAAATCCTTAAAGGTGATGGAAACTCCCGAGTAATCAATTGAAGCTAGCTAACATACAGAACCTGGAGAAGACGATGTCTAATCCTCTCCGACATGTTCCAGAAGCACAAATAACTCAATCTATCTACCAGAGCACCAAACTTATCCAATTGGCAGCCAAAGAAAAGCTTTTACTGACTAGTATGTCCACTCAATCCTTGCTAGACCCATCATCATGCATACTGAATTAACCTATCAGGCACGCATCCCTACAACATCATGGCCGTCACCAACCAAATTAGGCACACGCACACCTCGATCTCTCCCCTCAACAGTATCAGAAGAACTAACTTCTATCCGTATTGGAGCAAGTAATTAGCGTAACCATCCACCGACATGTGGGCCCCAGATCTAATCCATGCAGATAAACACTCGCAGATTGCCAAATAATGCATCATGATCTCCCCGCACTGGCAAGATTATCCACGCAATTAAGGAGAGCAAAAACAGGCAGGCGCCGAATTCAAACGCACCAGAACGGATGGTGGTCACCATGGATCAAGAGCGTTGGACCAATGTGTATACGTACCATGATGGTGAGCGGGGAGGCGTACATCACCGAGCCGAAGATGACGCAGAGGATGCCGACGATCATGGAGCGCTTCTCGTGGGTGTGCGCGGCCAGGAGCACCGAGAGCACCACGATGACCATGAAAGCCGCCTACCTGTATTGATATCTTGCTAGAAAAAGAAAGGGATGCACTAAGAAACAGCATGCCATTTGATGCACTCGGATGCTATCACAGCGATGGTGAAAAGCTCATCTCTACTCTGGCACCCCCGACTTACGCGATAGAATCTATATTAAAAAATTAGCATTCAGGATTCAAGGAATAAAGCATTCCTAGTCTACAGCTTTGTAAATTCCATCCCTAGCTTTGGGATTAGCTAAGAGTTTTGCTTACAGCTTGCATTTAAAGTACTTAATTTAGAGAATAACGTGTGGGTTACTCTTGCTAGGGAACTCTAGTTTAACATATTGAGGGACATCCCTGACATTCCACGACACCTGGCTAAGATGTGTTCATTCCACTCAAATACCTTTGAATAGCGTTGGAGATATCAAAGCTAAAAATGGAAAGAATAGAGTGAGGAATGATGAGTTATTAAGCTAGAATGAAGAGCAATTAGGCTATCCATACCCATATAAATAGGATAGGATAACCTTCAAAATATCGTAGATAGAAGGAAGGGGAGAGATAGCATCACTCATCCTGTTAACTTACTTCATTTGTGTCCTAGCGGCTTTTTTTTTTTTATATTCTTTATAGTGATAGCTCACCTTCAGAACTCGTCATGAATAGGATTTGAACCTATATATCACTGCGACTTATCCATTTAGTCGATCATGACGGGAGGATTATCCGCCACGGGATCCCGGCACCCCTCCCACCATTAAGTGAGATATTTGCCTACCTAACTCGTCATTCAAAAAGGCGAAAAAAAGAAATGAAATTATCCTCCGTTCAGTGAATCTACGATCATAGCAGTAAAGTTAGCCCGTAGAGTAATGGATGCTTCGTATAGGGCATTTGGCGATGGGAAGCTGGTATTGGTCAGTCTTCCTCGGTTTTATCGTATCTATTGTACAAACCCATAGAGCAGTACCGGAAAGGCAATGGTTCGTTCGAATAAGAAGCTTTAAGGGCTCGAGAAGAAGTGCTAGGCAGGCGGACCACCTTTGAGAAAGAGAACCTGATTTTATCAATGCGATGCAATGAAAAGCAAAGAAATGATTCTAGGGAAGGGGATATACTCTATACTTCGTGGGATCGTTCGAAGAAGGGGGCGCGGGCAAAGGTTCGTCCGTATCCGCTTGAAGAGGTCCCAACTCTCTTATGTAGAAGTCAAGGTAGCCTCTAGTTGCACTGGCACAGCTAAAGGAAGCTTCCTTTTGGTGAAAGAAGGGGAGTAGTATCGAGTCTAAGCAATCCTAGTATTTTCTAATTCCTATTCCGAAACCAACTAATGCCTATTCCGAAGAGTAGAGCAGCACAGAGAAGTTCAGTCCCATAATGGTAGAAGTACTGCTTCGTTGTTTATGCTTTAGGCGAGGGGTTATCAGTGAAACTTAGTGAAAAGAGTGTTTCTAGATTATCATCTCAGGTTGCTTGCTTGAGAGAATTCCCTTTCCATTCCAGAAGAAATAGTTCTAGGAAGTAGAGAGGGATAGCCTGTTATTATCCAGATCTCTCTTCCGTGGGTAAGGCTAAGGTTTCATCCAGTTTTAAGAAGAGGTTTTCTTGCTGTTTTATGAGAAGCATGATAGACGGCAGGAGCATGTATGTTGTCTCTTCTGGTCGGAGGGTGAAACTTTCCTTCCAATACTTGTGCGCTTTACCCATCTCTACTGAACAAACCCACTACACATCGCTGGCAAAACCTACATCGAGTGGCAGGGTATGTGTGTAGGCCTTTTCAAGGACATTCGAAACAACATGTCGATAAATAGCTATAGAAAGTGGGGCTAGATCGAGAGTTCTGACCTTTTCGTGGGTGATCTTTCTAACTCTTGTTTTTCTAGCGAAAGAACGCCCTTCTGAGCGATGATCTCCTACAAGC
>ERZ780667.15-NODE-15-length-11387-cov-13.664137_pt1 | contig 11387 bp, 9 predicted proteins | sample MGYA00375005_ERZ780667 | MGnify/ENA metagenome assembly ERZ780667 | reverse complement strand
TCCTTGGAAAAACCAAGGACAAGCCCTATCTCAGTCTCCGGCACTCTGGCACGGGTGGCACAGGAGCAGGGATGAAATCTATTAGGATAGGAGTAGAATGCCTGAATTTTATAAAATTATTGAAAGATCTTTTTCGCAGAGTACGGATTTAAAGTGGATCATTTTTCTTTTGATTGTTATTCTCATTTATATGATTAGGCTCTTATCTATCTATTCGCGATTTATTCGCGAGCTCGAACTAAATAATAGGGACAATGCAGCCAAATTTGGCATCTGCATTGTCCATTCCTTCACTTATTCTTGGATAAAAGGGGTGTCGATCACAGTGACAAAACTCGATTCCTCTAATAAAGAGGAATCAGTAATAGGCGGCGGGAAGCCGGAATCCGGTCTTCCAATAAAGAAGAAGGAGGAAACATAGTAAATTAGGCCGCGGGCATCGCGATAGGAAGGACTCTACGCAGGACTTCTTTCTAAGCCTCACATAATTTGAATTTCTCTGACATTCCATGTTTCCGAAACGGATCCTATAAAATATTTCACTTTTTCTATGATCATCTCTATTTTAGGTATTCGGGGAATCCTCCTTAATAGACGAAATATTCTTATTATGTCAATGCCAATTGAATCAATGTTATTAGCTGTCAATTTGAACTTTTTGGTATTTTCCGTTTCTTTGGATGATATGATGGGTCAATCATTTGCTTCATTAGTTCCAACAGTGGCAGCTGCGGAATCTGCTATTGGATTAGCCATTTTCGTTATTACTTTTCGAGTCCGAGGGACTATTGCTGTCGAATTTATAAATTGCATTCAAGGTTAAACAGAACTACAGGAAAGTGACCAAATACAAAGTGCAGTTCTCCTTTCGTTCTCCTCTTTCTTTTTGATATATTGGCATTGGATTTTCGATGCCTAATGGATCTCCATTATCGAATCTGAAGCAGAACATGTGATGCATGGTGATGGAAGATGCGCATGCCATGAGTAGTTTTTCCATTATTGTCTAACACGCACTTTTGAGTCGAAATTTCCATGATGTCCATCCCATCCCAGAATCTCGTGTAAATACTGATGCCAAGAAGAATAGGACTCTTGCTAGTATCAGAGAAGAATAGCAAAGGGTTCAACCAACTAAAGGCTAGGGTGGTTCCCCTTTAGAGGATAGAGGGCCCGTGCTATAACTATTATTCGGATGAGGATGAGGATTCGTCTGGGGTTGGCCCTTGCCATTAATGAAATGAAAAGCTCGGACTCTGCCTTAAGCAAGAGGAAGCCTAGTAGGATAGGACTCGAAACCCTGGAAAGGAAGGTGCCGAACCGTTGGATGAACTACAGCCGTATCTCCTTTTCCCTTGGCTATATAATTTAGCTAATGCGTAGGAACTATTCGTAGTACTCGTAAAAGGAGCTCGCTTCGAATGAATTCATTATTATTTTTCTTGGGCGAGGAGACGAAACCCAGGTCATTCTACGATGCCGTTGAGGAAGCCGCTAAATAGAATGTATTAGCCGATGCCGCAAAAGCTATGATAGCATTATACGATTCCGAGGAGCCGAAACCCTGGATAAAAACAGTAGAGGACTAGATACCGTTTACGGAAAACCGTACCGAAACAGGGAAGGCAACCGAATAGATTGGTTTTAAAAATAGGGAAGCAAGCAAAGGAAATGTTGATGCGATTGTTCAAATCATTCCGCAAATCCAGAAACGGAAATGGGGTGGTGCTGCCAATAAGGATACCACTCCACTCTTACTAGCAAGGTGAAGGACACATCAACCCGCATACCCTTTTACCACACCTAGCCCTTGTTGGGCACGTTTACGCATCTATTGTCCAACCACATGACCCGCTTGGCTAACTAAAAGAAGCTTCTCGGAGCATCTATGCATATGAGAACGGAAGCGGAGGAATGGATATCGATGGATGAACTACAGTTAGTTACGAGGATAGTAGGATAAAGGCTAGGGGTAGTAGGCTAGGCAAACAGACGCATTGGGATTGGAATGAACTGCACCTTCATTTTGGCATGATTCAGATCTCTTACCTGAAGAAGAACTAACTTCTATCCGTATTGGAGCAAGCACATCAAATCACTGACTTCTATGCGAGGCGAGGAATACTTTCTTCGGGGAAGAGAGGATTTCGAGGAACGGAAGCATAGAAAATCAATAAACTGAAATGAGTAGTTGACACGGGAGACTAATTGAATTGCTTCGGCCTAGTCCAGAGTTTTCTACAAGCCTATGTGAAATAACACCATGTTTGTCCTAAGCATTCTATACTTTTCTAGATGACTTGAACTTGTTTCAGAAGTAGGGCCTAAGCAAGTACTTCACTTCAATCCAGCAAGATCAATTCTTTCGTTCGCGGTTTGATAGCTAGGAAAGCATAAGAAAAGTAAGATCTTCTTCTGTGGTATTTCCGAGTCTTTGAAACAAACTATTTAGGAGAAGGATGACGTCCAACTGTACAGTAATAAGTTTATCCGGTTTTAATGAAGGGATTTTACCTGTTAAATACTTTGGTATTACCCACCATGAATTTCCTTTGATCTTCCAGTCTAATAGCTCGCCTACAGATGATACACAGCCGACAAGCCCATTCCCATTCATTTCCTTTTCTTTCCAGGCTAGCTCCCTCTGTAGCCAGTGGTTGATGTAGATGAGTATGGGAAGACAATGGTAGTTTCATTCTAGCTCCCACTAATTGTTGAATAGTTGGAAAGAGTTTTCTTTTTGGATCCATGCAAGCCATTTCCTGTTGAAGTCATAAGGGACCATCCTGTTCCAGCCTGGAAGCCAGCTCTATCTCACAAGTTAGCTGGATCTTTTATTTAAGCCTAAGGCAAGAAAACCTATTTCAAATGAGTTTGGGCTCTGTTAAGTTATCCTCATTTCCTGAGATAAGCGCAGTTCAACAAAACTAAAAGCTAGATATAATATATTATATCATTGTATTGTAAAGTAGAGCTAGACTGCATGATTGGATTGTATAGAAGGATAAGAAGGATTTAGAAATTCCTTCTTTTTCTTAAAACGAAAGAAGAAAGAGAGTGGGATGGGATGAAAGTACCGGGAATTAATAGACAGATTTCGTAGTTGTTGATACCCTGCCTAGCTGAATAACTGACCGAAGGGAGAATGGTAAGCTTTCGAGTATAGAAAAGTAAAGTAAGAGTAATGAAACTGGGTATACGATCACATTCAGAAAGGGAAGATTTATGAAACAATCCTTGGCCTTGGGTTACTCTTTCAAACAATAGGAAACCTAGGATACGGATTCGATTCCCTTTATACGCGATGCATTAGCCAGCCTCATCCACAGGCACAGCTTCGATAGATTTCAAAGATCTCGTGCATTTGCAAAGAAGGAAATAAAGCACTCATTCCTCTATCTACCTTAAGTAGTAGTTTCCTATAGATATAAATCTACTCACAACATTGGCGAACCCTTTAAAGGAAAGGGATGAAACCATCCTTCAAACCCTTAAGGGTACTCTACAAGTTCAAACAATAGCAAACCGGATAAACTTATTAATGGACAGTTCCACCGAAGACTTTCTATCTGCTTTCAGAATAACCACACAATCAGGTTCAACCCAAAATTGATCTTCTTCTTTCTTGAACGGAATTTCTTAGGATTCGCATAAGAATTGGTCAAAAAAGCCCCGATCTTCTCTTCCATTGAGAATTATTGATACAGCTCGCCATTTCTTCTATTATCTAATATAAATAAATATGATTGGTCTTTAAAAAGAAGGAACGGCCTTTTTTACGAATGAGAGATCCTATAAAATGAAGAGCGTTTCGTAAACAAATCAGTGTCTTGTCTGAATCGAGAATAGCAATTCCATTTCTGGAACCACGGATATAGACTTTAAAATGGTGAGCAGCTACCCGACGGCCGAGATGTGCATTCGTACAAAGTAATTTTGTACAGACAGTTGAAAGGATTGTCATTTCCGGTTTTCGTTTCCGGAGATACAGGTGGTAAGTTAGAAAAGAAAATAGGTTAGCTGCGGATCTTCTAACCACTCAGAGTCAACATCAAAGAAAGGTGATGACATAACCAGTAGTTCGAAAGCGCGAAAGTGGGAAGAACTAAGATAGAAAGGTTTCACAGGTTCAGATTGAGATGCACTGAACACTTTTCAAGATCTGTTTTTTTCGGGACAAGTGCACTTCCCAATCGAAGATTCTCGTCTCGTTTCACTTGCATTTTCTTTCGTTCAGTCTCGTTCTGAGAGTGGAATCACCCGTTGGCCTTCTGATAACATCAAAAGCGGATTTCGTTGAGAAGATGTCATGGTTGTCGGGGATCCTAAGTAGTTTATCTTTCTCACCAGCAAAGCATGGAATATGGACTGTCACAATATGGTGTATCACCTCCTCTAGAAGAAGGGACAATAATAAATCACTTAATCTGCTGCCCATGTTGAATGCATCTTGAATAGAGAGGTGCTTATAAGAAAATGAACGCCGGCTGGAAGTAATTAAGTCAAGCACCTATCCCAGACCAATTAGATGTGAAGAAAGGGCCATACTACAAGCGCCAGAAAGGTCCTTCTTCTTGCTTCTTTAGTTTCCTTCAAATGCCGGCTGTATGCTCTGTATAGTGTTTTTAACCAAGCAACTATTCAATATCGGGCTAACTTTTCTGACAACTCTTTTTTAGAAGCTTTCCTCCTGGGCTACTTGCTTTCTAGCTTATTACCTGGCATGCCCTTTGAAAGATAGGTGAAGCATACTTATTCTTTTCCTTTTGCCCCGGGATATTTCTGTACACTAGCTTTCATGCGTAATTAGAAATACTTGCTCGTCACATCCAAGCTGGCTCGTCGCTACATCTCTAGTTACATAAAGAAAAAGATTACTCTTTTTTATAGAGGAAGGTGAAATTTTTTATGTAATTAATGCTCTCTAACTAACTCAATTTCCAGTCATGTGCCAGTGATTTGCCGTTATAGGCCGGGGCCTGTTGGAAAGTATGCATTAGATAGCTAGGGCTACTAGGGCTAAGAGGAATAGCTTTTGATCAGTTGCCTGCTAAAAGGCCTTTCTTTCATTATCGGAAGTTCTTTCTTCTCACCTGATCCGCACAATGCCACCAAAGGTAAGGATCATCCCATACAGAGTAATGGGCTTCACCGCTGCGCGCCTTTTCCCTTCTAGCCTTTGACAAACCCGCAGGTAGCTCATTAGTGACCAAATAATGGAAAATATCCGCATACCATGGGGGTGTCAACTCAGCAGATAACAGTTGCTCATAAACCAAAAGTAAGTGTTCTGCACAACCCCTTCAAAAGGACTCTTTGACTTCGCCGACTTACATATTTCGAATAGCCTTGTCCTTCGTAAGTGTAGCGTGGAATAAATTCCATAGATTCTACCGACCCGCCTAGCGATCAAGCTCTTGCGTCTTTAGGAAAACTTTCACTCTAGCTATTCTCGGATCACCTATGAAGTGCTATTTTTTTCATTGCCGACCATCCGCCATTCGCCCCTCGAGGATTAATAAAAGTACTGATGCTATAAGTTAATCTTCACATCAATAGGCTATCCCTAGTCGATTTGATAACTGAAAAAGGTAGACTCTATTTTCCGGTGAGGATAAAGGTATTCAGGCAACCGATTCTGGCAGGAAAGTAGGCGAGTCTAATCACACAAGTGTACAGGTGAGGACGGGCAAAAGGCACATAGCCATTCTGCTCCTCCCGGGATCAAAAGCCGCAGCTCTTAGTTCCCATTCTGGCATGAAGACAATACGGATGGGCTCACTCACTGACTTTCAAACAAAGGACCGTGGCAAGTAGTACGCTGGTCATCAAACATCAAAACATTTTCCATTTTCATTTCTATCGTTCGTGCAAGGTACTAAAATAAGAAGGGGATCACTTCACTCGCTAGCAAGCAAATGTGTTAACTCACGAGACGAGGCCAACGATATATATGTCTATAGTGAGGTTAGCGAACTATCTAAATAGAAAGACTTGCCCTTGCCGCGAGCAGGTAAAAGGGCAATGGAATACTTGAGCAACGGAATTGCTTTCTTCAAGTCATCCAGGTTCGGCAGACTCGTACGAGTATTCCGCGGTGAAGCCAACCTCCGTAGAATACGTGATTTTCGCCTTTCCACTTTGAGGTACGCCCTTGGGTCTTCCCTCATTAACCCAGACCCGGGAATATGAAAGTTAGGTTTTCGAGCCTTGTCGTGAGCAGCGCGTGTTGGCAGCTTTCGCACGTGCAGGAAAGCGGGAAAAGAGTTGACCGAGTTGTTATTATTAAGTCGCTTGAAGCGCCAAGATGAATTAGATAAGCTGGGAAGCGAAGTGCGTGATAAAAATTTTATACTAAAAGGTCGGGGCTCACCCGATTTCATGCGTTTACGAACACATGCCAGAAACTGCAACTTGAATGCCGGAAACCCAGCACATCCCCCCGGGAAAGAAGCACTTTCATCGCTTCGCTAACTGCTCGTTCAAAGGAAAGATCGGAGGGCGATCAACCCTTTTTTCTTTCATATTCGATTGGGTCCCGATAATATTTGATATTCATTCCCGCAGCGCGCCTAAGACATATGGCTTTTAAGGCACCTTTTTAAGGCCAAAGGTGTGGTGTACAACTTCCGATTCTTTGCCAACAGGCAAGTCGATACTGAAACTACGGAATCTATTCTATTGAGTTGCTCGTGAACAACGAATTATGTGTTGCAAATCGTCTAGCCCATGGCTTCCGTGATCAAACTGGTGGTAAGGAGAACCAGGATCGTTCCTCCTCAAACAAAATCAAAGTATTCCGTTCCCTTTGCTAAGGGACTTTGAACACCTCGGGTGCGCGGTTACTCTCGGATGGTTCACGGCAATTCAAGGTAGTTTCTACTAATAGCTCAGGGGCCTGTATCGATAAGAGAAATGGCATCATGCCTTCTTCCGTAGCCTGAACTATCCAACTGGATTCCGGCTATGCGGATTGCTTTCTTCGTTTCAGTTGGGTAATTCGACCGTCCACCTTCCATACTCCTTGAGTTGGCTTGTCTTGGTACTTTTAGAAAAAACTAGAGGCTCCCTTCATCCCCGGGGCCCACTAAGCATTCGATTAAACACCTCTCAGAGAGACCTCCAGTTGCTCCTACTATCCCTAGAAGCTGATGTTGGTTGTTGGCTTTCGCGGCAGCTCAATCCGTTGCTTGTTGCGCGCTAACACGGCTTTTTGCAATTAGCGTTTTTAGCCGACGCGCCTTTGGCATTTTAGAGTAGAAAGAACATCTATATGAGATGCGAAAGTGTATTTCCTTATCCACGGGTTTGAGTTTCAATTCCCGAGAATCCAATCTTCTTTTCCATTCCATTGGTTATATATTTCTATTCTGGAATCGTAGTGAGATTATCTTGCCTCTGAGCACCGAGCAAATAGCTAGCCAGCTTCTCCAACAATTAATGGATGGCGGGATAGGTAGTGATGAAGGAAGAGAGGTTCAAGCTATTGGGGGATAGTAAGAAGCATTATCCTATACTATATATAGTATAGAACTTCACTCAAAAGAAAGACTAGGGCGGACCTTCAAGCACAGAGGACTTGAATGGGCATCTGCGGGGATAACCCCACCCAAGGAAACCTGACTCCAGCCCAAGGACGGCACTGAGGGTCATGGGGATGAGGGTATGTAACTTCTTTTGGTAATTACCAAGAGACCAGCCAATAGCTTTTTTCATTTGGGACTGCCCTCTTCCAAGAGTTCATCCACGAAAGGAATGGGATATTTTTCTTAATGGTAAGGCTATTTAGTTTCCTGTAGTCTATACACAATCGCCAACTCCCACCCATCCTACCTACAGGACTTGAAAAGGGCTTGAGCTTGGCCTAATCACAGCAGCTGCTAGCATTTCATCGACCAACTTTTCAATGGCTGCCTTTTGATCGTGCGAGTATCTATACGGCCTGAGATTAATCGGCTCAGCTCCCTCCAGAAGAGGTATTACATGATCATGGGTCTGGTGGTAACTCTTTTGGCTCATTGAAAATGTCAGAGTCTCGGGTAAGTAACGGATTCATACTTTTAGGTATTAAGGTTTCTTTGCTGGAGGCATTCACTGGAAAAGCTTGCACGAGCATACAAATCTCTCCTTGTTGTAACTGCACCCTTCCTCTTTCTACTGACCTCCTTGTCAGATCCTGAATTCCCTTTCAAACTACTTTATTGCCTTCCTTGACCAATGTTATGGATGGTGCACTGGTTGAGAAAATAATTGGCCCTTCCTTCTTATAGCAAGAAAATCCAATCTCCCCCTCATACGAACCTACCTCCATGACTTTCATGTCAAACTGAAACTCCTTCCCTTGCATTACCCATAGCATGCCATCACATTTGTGCTCACAATACATCTTAGCGCCATTTGCTACTGTGATTTCCATAGGTTTATACGGAGTTGAGTCGTAACCAGCCTGCTTCACAATCTTTGGGGTCTACAAAACAGTGCGTGCTGCCACTATCAACCAAGGCAATCACTGGCACTCCGTTTACCTGGTATCTCTGTCCATAGTCGTCTCCTATTTTGGAAGACTGAGACTTGCGACACAGCAGCAATATTATTCAAATAACATGTCATTCAAACGCAGCGCGCCTTGTTAATTGCTCGTCACGTAAGTGAATTTACGAATAGGGAGCCCAGGTGCCCAACAAGTGAACTATTTCCTCCTCCAGGATTGTTGCTTTCCTTCTATAGCCTCACGTATGAAAAACGTGTGCCTTATAGAGGGCTAGGCCACAAATACATAGCATAGATAACAAGGGTTTCGCCAAAGTAGACGCTCAAGCGAAAGATTCCACTTATCGAAGAAGGGATACAGGTATTTCAAGTTCAAGAAGTAGGCATTGATCCCAATAGTGAAAATCTAGGCTAGGAGGAATGCGTCAGAGCCGAGGTCAGGCAAAAGGTTGCTGGATCTTTGGCCGGAAGTTATTTCTTTTCAATGAGGTTCAATGTTATCTAGATTGCTTAGAAGTAGCCTGCCTTACTCGAGCCAACTAGGATCAGAAGGTGTTGATAGGGCTAGACTTTTTCTCATGGGCGTGACCATATTAAATAAAGGGTCTTTTCATCGCTTTGGCCTGGAGCCGAGTAAGTAAGTTGCCAGGTTTGAACTCCAAAGTCATTTACGCCCTCCTTTGATTCTTATAGCCTTCGTGTCAAGGAGCGATGCGAGCGGTCCAATTGCATCAATAGCAGCTGCTTTTATCTCCGCATTCACTAAACGAAATGCTGAACCCATGTTGGTAATTCCCTCTGTGCTCTACTGTCTTGAACTATTTTCTTTAGTTGACATGGAGGCTTTAGTGCCACGTTCAAGCTAAAAGCAGTGAAAGCAAGTCAAGCAGTGCCAGATGATGATAAAATAGCGGCGCATCCTTCTTTTGAAAAGTGACCAAACGGGACTTTTAAGCATAGTATCATATGCCTGATTTTGTTAGTTAGGATCTCCTTCTCACTCCAAAGTATGGTTGGTGTATACTCGGCCTTTCCCACTGTAGTTTGGAGCTCACCCTTTATTTACACCGACCCAATCTACAATCAAAACAAATGTAATTTGATAAGAAAGAAATCAAGCGAAAGCTAACTGTCAGCTATAAATAAATGCTTTTGCTTTCTATCCAGCAGCTGATGCTTTATGCAGTAAAGAAGGAAATTCTTGGAGTTAGCACGGTACTGAGGTCTCTGGAGCGAGTGACGGATTATCTCTTTTGGAACATTAGAGGTTGTGGACAGCACTCATAGCTCCTCTATTTCTCAAGGATCTATGCTTCCTGTTTGCACTCTTTCTAGGCTGTCTTCCAATGCGATAGAGAAGCAGGCAGTGAACGGATTTATCCTGCAAAAGTGGCTTAACTAAGAGCTCTGGCTAGTCCTTGCTTCATGAGGTACATACTTCTTCCGGTCTGCTCTGTTGCCGAGCTTTCATTCTCGGACACCTACATTCCCAACAGGCTAGGGCAAATACATGAAGTCGGAATGATTCCCACACCTGGATTGAATGCTCCGCCAAAGTAAACCTAAACAATTAATTGAAGGAAGTGTAGCCCGGCATCGATTTCACGTGTTGGTTGCCCAACCCAATAAGTAGTTTTTGAATGATTCGCGTTAGCCAGGAGTTAGAGATGTACTTTCTATTTCAATGAAGTAACCAACCAAAAGAGAGTGTTAGGTCTGGGCTAAAAAATATTCCTATTCGTACTGGAAAACTGGAAAGAAAAGAACAAGCTGGTAACGAGTTCCGGTAGAAACTAGAGGATTTGCCGATTCCAGCAAGTAGCAGTGGAAGCAAGCTAAGCAAGTAAAGCAATCAAATCCGTAGTAAATCCTATCTTTTTCACTAGTTCCATGGGATCTATAACGAACGGATCTGCCTGTTAAACTACTTGTGTAGTCCTAACTTGGTAAACAGATTCCAGGTCAACCGGCTTCACTTATCGCCTTACTAAAATGGTAAAAGAAGAGTCGAGATTTCGAGAAGATAGTTCCGCAAAGTCAAAGGGGAGCATGTGGTCAACCACCATGAATCTACCCGTGGCCGAGCTTCGTACCATGATCAATTCACTCTCTCTCGAATCTTCACCTTACATGGCGCTTCTTTCTTGTGTCTATGATAAATGCTCGGTATGCTTCACTACATTCCTGCACTCTTTAGGTTCTTCTTTCTCTATTTGAGAAGAATAAACGAAAGAGAAAGGCAGCACATGAATCTGACTAGTATTGGTACTGAAGAAAACACATATATAGTGTAGAGTAAAAACTCATATATAATATATTGGATTTCTTGCTGATCAAGAATTTGATTTCTTCCTGATCAAGAGGTGCCGCCGCCCCACACACCTCCTCACTTTTTCCGCCCCTTGAACCAGATGAACTGTTACCTTTTACGCAAATTAGCTTTTGTAGAGAACTTTCCTCTCAAAGAGAGAGAAGAAGTCCCCCAAAAAGGAAGAAGCGAATCCCCCAGGATCAGGGGATTCTCCAGGGACAATGGAAGTGAGGTCACCCCCCGAATCATCATCTCCCGAATCATCATCCTCTCTTTTTCTGGATCCCTTCTCTTCTAGGCAAGGATCCTTTCTCCTCAGGGTTTTCCTATGGAAAGAAAAGAATCTTAGACGGCTTTCATTAGATTATGCTTCCTTGCCCGTGTGGAACATGTGTGAGCATTCTATTTTTCCAACAAGTGATCCGACTGGAAGAAGTGTTATATGAGGACTTCGAGATCAAATAGAGAATCTGTCTCTCCATTCCTCGTGAGCCACTTATTTCTCCGAAATCTGAGATCAGAGTGATTTTCCTCTTTTTTCCTAAATAGTCGACGGTCTTACACCATTGGGATACTCCAGATAAAC
>ERZ780667.9-NODE-9-length-13794-cov-21.835723_pt1 | contig 13794 bp, 7 predicted proteins | sample MGYA00375005_ERZ780667 | MGnify/ENA metagenome assembly ERZ780667 | reverse complement strand
GGGCGAACCAAGTGCTTGCGCGAAGAAGCGAATCAATCAGAATGGAGACAAGGAATAGGAAATCTGCATGCCAGTGCCAACAACTAATTGTTTGTTCTTTCCACTTTCTAGGGCAGCTTGGCGAGGAAATGCAGCTAGTGAAGCCTTGGAATTCCCTCTACTTCCGAAGTGCTATTGCTCAAAAATCCCTTGAGTCGCTATGCCTTCTCTTGTACTTATTATCTTGATCCAATTCTGGGCACGATCAATCAAATGTTACATTTTGCTAATTTGCTAATATAGAAGTGGGCTATTTGGCCTTTTATCGGTATGGCGAGTATCCACCCATTCAAGATTGGAAAAGGTCTATTTTGGACCCAGAAAAGCACCGATATGGATGTAAGCCGAGTTAGAGAAAAGGGTAAAGCAAAGAAAGGGGTTGGCAGAGATCAGATCTTCTATTGGACTTTCTCAAAACCCATCCTTCTCAAAGAAGGAAGCTACCTTTCGGGTGCAGCCGCCTTGACTTATTACTTTTTATGGTGCTGCCCTCACCCTTTTATATAAGTAGTCTGCTCACTGCTCGACGAGTGGATGTCACAACAACAGCGCTCCTGCTCCGAGGATGGGTACCACTTGCCATCGACAGAGGATCAAGAGCTACTATTAGAAAAGATGATGATCTATAGCACCCGTTAATGAGACGATAATATTTCCTTACATTATGAAACGATAAAGAGTCCTTCTGGGCTTGGAAAAAGGGATTTGCCATGGATTTACCACGAGAAACTAGGCTCCATCGCCAAAAGAAATGATATGGGCGTTGATATGGACCGGGTCCCAGCTGATATGAACGAAGGCACCTTTTCAGATGCTCTAGTTGAGTACCTTTACAAAAAGCTAGCTGCCTCTTGAGTCCTTGACAACTATGATTTCTAGACACGCATATTTCAACCAGAAATGCACGAATAAAGGCAACTCCAGGAAAACTTCGACCAGATGCCGATGAATCCATACAAGGTGGTGCATTTGGACTACTTCTCTCGTGCCAATCGACAGAGATATGGAGCCCAAAACTAAAATACCAAATCCAAGAGGGGCTGTATAAAGAAATTCCACCCCAAAAATTGGACTAGACTAGGTACCAAAGAGACAAGGCAAAGTAGGTTGAACTTCTTTCTTCTTTTTTGGTGTGAAGCAGTGTCAAACCAAACAACAAGCATAAGCATTAGCTCTCCCTGATTAGGAGGTCATCCAGCCACACCTTCCAGTACGGCTACCTTGTGACGACTTCACTTTAGTCACTAGCCTTGCCTTCTGGGCACCCCTCCTTGCGGTTCAGGTTTTCAAGATTTCAAACAAGGCCAGGCAGGGTTCTCTAATGGGACGGCTTCCATAAACCTGTCTCAGGAAAGGCTACTATCAATCCTCTGGTCCGGAAAGAGGAGAGGACTTTCAAGACTGGCTCGGCTGGAATTATACTGGTTTTGAAATGAAAAGTACCGGTTTTCAAAAGTGCTTGTCTACTGGTTTTGAAACAAAGTCTTCACAGACTGTCTTACGATTATCCGTATAGGCCCTTGAAGCCCCTTTCTTGTTGATGGAAGACCTGTTCCTGCTCCTTTTCGTGATCTGGACTGGCCATCCTGAGAAAAGACGATTTCGATTAGTGAATGGCATCGATCCTGATCTTTTCTTTGATTGGTGGAACCCTCGGCCTGTTCTGCGGAAGGAAAGGAAGTAGCCGATCCTTGAGTTGAAGCAAAGGAAGTAGCCGACCCTTGAGATGAAAAGCACTAGAGTAGAGAAAACCTTTCCTTTTGAGAACCAGTGATAGGAACTAGTGCTAGAGAAATCAGTACCGGGTCGGCATCCACGTATGAGTTTGTGGGTGCGTGAACCAAAGAAAAACAGAGAGATGTGTATCGCCTGGCAAAGCGAGTTCCAGTGTAACTTCCATGGGAGAATGTAGGTTTTCCGCGAAATGCAGTAGTGAATCTCTTAAGATGGGTCATGGCTACTTGGCCTTTCGCCTCTGAAAGCGTCCTTCCTTCTCAATGCCCGGGCATCCATCCAATGCATGCCTAGTCCTGCTCTTGCCAATTCTCATGCCCCTTGCCCCAAGTAAAACATATGAAATGAGAGCACTGGCTATCACCTTCTTTAAGGAATGTTCCTTATATTGTTTAGCTCATGTCTTTCCTGCGGCTCTTCTCTGAAACGAAGAAAGTGTAACAACGGGAAACCATAGTGTTTCTTCTTTGCTACCAATGCTCCGCATCTGAGTTAGATTCTTGATTTCTCACTTGACATATAGTGATTCTTTGAAACATGCCCCACAACCAATTCTTTGTTTCTTGAAGCCGCCACCCAGTTCAGTTATTCGATGAAAGCGGGATGTGGGTTTACCTTGTCCAATTCCAGATGGAATAGCTATTTTCATTTCTTTGAGGGCTAATCCCGTCAAGCAGATAGGAAAATGTTCTCCTGTTTCAAGTCAATGAGGAGCCCATACGAACGAACACAGTTTTCAGTGATTCCGGTCACCCAGGAAAAGGAAGAAGAGGTTCATTCTGACCTTGCTTGGATCTTACTGAATCATGGTTTGGTTTCAACCAGTTATTCTCTCGAGGAAGGATATGTTTCCTTTACAGGTTGTTAGCTTAGCTTTCAGGGTAATGTTCCGTTGTTAGACTAGACTACAGGTGGATCTTATTGATTGGTGAGTGAGTCTAAGGGTTATCGAGATGTGAGTGGGCTACTACTAGATAGTTCTCCCAATCTGTCTTTGTTACCTTGCTTCTGATCCGTTCTCCCAATCTGTCTTTGTTACCTTGCTTCTACTTCTACAAGAAAGCTATCAACCAAGATACCTAAGAATATTTCCGAGGATTCTCTACTGCCGTAAGGTATCGCTCTAGCATCACTCCTCCAGTGGGCATCCGTACTATCGGAAACAGAAATAGGCTCCAGGAATGATCTATTAGATAGCCGTAACTGGTTCATTGAATATGCTGTAGTTCCTCGTAATCCTATCTTTGGGAAAGAGAGGATTACTCTTCACTTTCTATACTTTCAAGTACTCCTTTTCCAGTTATACGAGCATGAAATTGCTCCAATGGGAAGCCTGCAATCCCTCTTCGAAGGAAGAATTTCCCAGCCCGGTGGCTTACCTAATCACTTATTCTTGAGGCTTAAGGGATCCATGAAAGATCTCTGAGATTGAAACATAGGACGGTTAAAAGATGAGCCTCTTCAAAAGCAAGGATTGTTATTTTTGGTGAAGAATGAAAGAAAGCAGTTGTGGGATGAAGAGATGAGGGCCTTAGGAAGTACTCAGATGGCTAGCTGGGTGGAATCGTTAGAAGGGTCTCCAAAACCGGTTCAAATCCTACTACAGAGCGTGATTCCAGCAGACCAAAGCACCTGCTTTCTCAAAGCTCCCCATCCCACTTTCTCGAGCTATCTAAGCATCCAGGGAAGTGATTCCACAAGCTACAGAAATTATCCTCTTTTCAGAGTTGGGCTCAGGCTAAGGCCAAGCATAGATCAATGTTTGTCAAATCATTCTCAGTATCGTTCTATTGGGCTAGGTTGCCATTCCAAAGAAACATGTGGCACTAATAGCACCCCTTAGTTAGCCCTATCACTTGCTCAAATCAAAGGATTGGCTGGCAGATTGCTCATTTCATTATATGATTCAATGGGATTGCCCCTCCTTAACGAAAGGAATTGGAAACTTCCATCTGCGAAACAGCAATATTTATTTTAAGAAAATAACAAACCCACCGGCTGCCCTAACCTAAAATATTTCACAGGAAATCAACAGGACAAGCCTCTTCCTCTGCTCTGGGATTCGATTCTTCTGAATATCCCTATTCTTTCTATCTTGCTTGAAAGGGTTCCTAGCTGAAATGCTTGTTAGGTTTCTTCCACAAGTAGAAGTGAGGATAGCATCTCATAGTAGCCTGTTTCTCCTCCGACCCGATCTAGATGAGTGAGCTTGGCTAAGTAGGAGCAAGCTTTCCAGATCTGCGGTATCCTTGGATCTGACCTTATCAAACCAAGGTACATAATCTCTATCCGGATAAAGACTTCTACTTGACTTACTTCAAACTTACTGAAATCTCGGAGAACTACTGGTTAGCGAACGGCGCTAAATAGAAAGACTTGCCTGCCGTGCCGGTGCCGTACTCTCCGACGCACGGATCAAGACTTCTTTGCTGTCGCATTCTCTTGCATATTGATCGTCCGATCGCAGGTGAATCATCATTAGGTCAGCAAATAGGCATCTCGAGAAAGAGATCTATGGCACTTGCCATGCAGGTCCCGTTTCCCAAGTGAGGATTGGAGAAATGATATATTATATCCAGGTACCATCGCACTAGATGAGATAGTGCTCCGTGAAGAGATGGCGGGAAAGCTGGCCCTTGTCTGTGGCTATCTTCTAAATTCTCTGCCTCTGTTGCTGCGCACCTTGATCGACTTTCCCTAAAGCAAAGAAAGAGCCAATCATGCCGGAACTCACTGATCCATTAGCAACTAAGGATTTCTTTAGAAAGCGAAGAAAGAGTGGCACACTTAAGATAAGATCCCAACGATTCCTGCTTTTAGCCAATGTCAGTCAACTGCGTGCTTCCCCAAAGACCTGGAATAGCTTGACTCTTGACTCCGTTCCGACTACTTCTTAGCAAACTTCCATTCGTGTAGCTTGCTCCCGAGGCAAGTGCTTGCTTATGCTTTATTCCGTGGTCGGCCTTCCTACCTTCATGCCTCTAGAAGCTTCTGCTTTGCTTCCTTTCATCTCTTTTATGAGAAAGCTCGGAGTGTTTAGAAGCTCTCGTCACTATAAGTCATTACTCGGCAAGGCCATTCTTGAATTCTCAAATGAATTCTTCTAAACGATGGAACATTACTGCCTCTTTAAGGAGCACTTCCAGGCCGTAAGCTATGATCTACTCTTCTTCTATTTTGTTCCACTTTGAAAAGTGATAGGAGGAACTAACAAATACCCGCGCCAAATCCCATCTATGCAGATAGTGGTGCTATAATCCAGGTGGGCGTGTCATCTTCCTCAACGGATATATACTCTATTCACAGCTCAGAAACTGCCAATGATTTCCATGAACGGCACGGCGTGTCTTAATAGAACACATTTCGAAGGAATAGTCCTGTGTTCTTCACTACCCGAGCGCAGAAGCAGGCCATTAGCAGTGGGAAAGGAGTATTATGAATTGGTTATTTAGGGAGCTTGGGAAGCAGTAGTGAAAAGCGCTCTACGAGCAGTGGTGAGAAAGGTGCCAGAGTGCCGCCCTTAGACTCTATTAGAAACCCGCTTGTAAACACCTATCTCGTGCTTGACTTCCTCCCTCGCTTACTGGCCCCGGGAGTTATTAGATTAGAGCTCATTGAACGATGGGTACAGGCGAGTTTGAGAAACCAAGCCCTTACCTTAGGAGGAAGCGTGTTGGGTAGGATTTCTAGCAGATGTTCAGCAGTAGCAGCAAGTAGATTAGATCGATCGTGTCGTAATGAGATGGGATCTCTTGTCAAAGAATCTGCTCTCTCTCAATGGACAGAAAAAGAGAAGTATTTGCTTGCCGGGTTAGGGAGATGATCTCCTTAGATGAGTCCTTGGTTCGGTTCATATGTTTCTGGGTCAGGCTAAGTGTTCATAGGTATCCTGGTCACTGGTTTCGAGGTAGTCACCCGGCCCTGGCAGCGAGGAAATCTCATACTCCTTCGCTTGAAAGCCAACTAAAACCAAAGCCATATTTCTGTGATCTGCCCAAAAGGTGGGAATGACGAATTAGATAGATTTCTTTAACTGCCCAAGGTCCATCCGTGACTTGCTTCGAACAAAGCAAAAGCATTACAGCGACTTAGCTTGTAAAGTTGCCGCTACTCAAGATTGGACTCTTTAGATCACTTCACCCGGCCTGAGCAGGTTGACTTGCTGCACTTGACTTACCCTCCACTTTGAGTTGAGTTTACATCTCTAGTGCCGAGGTTAGGAAGAATTGGATCACTTCCAAGGAATCCATACCCGTGCCGGTTACATATCTTGTGTGGCTACCTGCCTAGTACCGAAACCAAAGAGAGTCCTAATGTGATGAACTTGTCAACTCCTCTCGAGGCAGGCCTTCAAAGATGGGATCAAGCCAATACTTCTCCACCGAGGAACCCCAAACCGGATAATGCCTACGAGCCACCTAACATAACATTTTCGATCCGGACTAGATGCCTTTTCCTGGCACTGAGATACGATACCAGCCTTAGTTCATTTCCTGCGGGCCTAAGCGCCATCACGAGAAGAAATTGATACTAAAGAAACAAGAAGATAGTGGAAAGAGCAGTGATTCTCCCAGGCCACTACCTTAACTGGTAGAGATTCATGCTGCTGCAACCAAAGTAATTCTCTCTTTTGAGTCGATAGAAATTCTCTTCAAGGAATGCTGCCTATTGATACGGACTTGCGGAAAGAAATCTTAGGCTGGATAGGAAGGCTAAGGTGTTCATATTTCCATAGATTGTGCTGCGCTGTGCCGGATTGCTCTTAACTGAACTACTGGCAGCCACTAGAGAAGAGAGAACTAGTTCCAAAGCTAGGAAAAGAAACCCGGAACCACTATCTAATCGGATTCTTTCTATACTTCTGGTTGATACAGGGACATACGCACCTCACAACTGAAGTGAAGTCATAGATTGAAGCCAACGGTCATAGATTTTCTTATCTTTCTCCGGGGGAAGAAGGGGCTCCTTTGCTTGTGGGTCAAGAGGAAGAAGACGAGGCCATCGTTCCTAGAACGTGCCACTATATCTCATACTTGAAAGGCGGAAGCTTATTGATCTGATCTATAATCAAGATAGGCCAGTTGCAGTTCCAGTGCAAGCAAGAATAGAAGCAAACTACATAATTCAACTACTTAATTACTTGGGCAAATCCGGAAGTAGTCAAAAAGGAAGAAATCTTGCATCATACCTCCTTGGCCCGGCCCCATATGACTCAAAAGAAGCGGTAACACAGTAGTGGCGGAGTGACGGGCTATAATGAGCTACCTACAAGGAACGAGCGATTCACTACTAAGCAAGGATCCCTATACAGCTTTTGCCTATCCCTGCTTTTGCAAAGATGCTAGCAGCAAGATATAAGGTAGTGAAGTTCCATAGCCAGAGAGAAATCCAGTTCTTGGTTATATTAGGGATACCTGGGCACCCAGAGACGATGAAGGGCGTAGCAAGCGACGAGATGCTTCGGGGATTCCGATCAATCCTTTCACGGAGGAGAGCCAGAGCCCCTTCCGATTCCTATCGGTTCCAAATCCAATAGCTGCATAGTCCAATAGCGGCATAGAGAAATACAATCTGATACCGGGAATTGAGAAATACTGAAGTGCCAGGAAGTTTGACGAGACTCGAATCCCTGATCTGATGCAAGTGATTCACCACTAAAGGAGAAGCTAGTAACGTTGGCCAAATCGAACTAGACTTAGACTTCTTAGGAAAAATCCTAAGGAAAGCCGAAGGGCATGAATGATGAAATGATTTGGTTGAACCTGGCCCCGGAGAGGCATCTAATTCAGAGATGTGAAACCTGCTTTATTACGCCACTGATACAGTACTTGAACTCTGACTTGGTAGTTCCCTTTCCTCATCTTTCAAAGAACAAGAACCCCTGACTCGAATACCAACCATATAGATGACTTAGGCCCGTGCTCATCCCTCTTAGAAATCTCCTACTCTCTTCTCTGTAAGGCTAATTGCACGTCTTCTACTGAAGATCTGGTTGACTGGAATCGGTACGTGCCTTGAATGAGGTATCTCTTCTGCTTCATCTAGGCCAGCCTCGATCGAAATCTGGGAAGAGATTAGCGGAACTTTCCGTAGAATCGGTAAATAATGTCTAGTTTCGTCTAGTCTAAAGTGTGCGTTTGTGTTCTCTCCCCCGGTGAATCTCTTGTTCTAAAGAGAAGATCAGGGCAGTCTTGGCTTGTGAAGTTTGAGGCTTTGCCTCTCTATATGTCAATCTGACTAGCAGGAGTTGTAATGCAAAGGGAATCACAAAAAAGCGTGGGTCCTCTCCTCTGGAATATCAGGCAAGAGCACCAGACCTTCGCCGGAAGATAGGAAGCCAAATCCATATCCGCTAGTATCCGGTATCATAGTAGGTAGTATAGAGTATCTGGTATCCAGAACCTTCTCTCCCGTAGAAGAGCCAGTCTCCCTCCAGAAAGGTGCCAGGGTTAGCCAGCCATAGGTTCATCTTCCTAGCAACAAGAGATTTATTCACTACTGATCTGTAGATCGATTTCTTAGCTCCACTCCCAAAGGTTTCTATCTAAGCTTTGTTGATAGACAGGACTGGCCATCAATAGAATCCAGAATAATCTATGGGGATCTGGATCAACAAGGGAAGCCTATTTCTCTTTTAGCAGCTTTGAGAACTTCAATAGGAGTAATGGTGCACAGGTACGGGTTAGTCCCTTTCTGATTGCATCAACTTAGGATTCTCATCCGCGAACCTCTACTCGAAACTAAAAACGAGATCATAACCAACCCACATTACTAACTAAACTCAAGGGAAGTAACAATGGCGAGTCAAGTGAACTAAATCATGTCCCTAGTGGTAATGATAATGTTCCGGATCTCTTCCTTCCTTGTGGATAATCTATTTCAAGCCAAGCCAAGCTAACAAATAGAGATTGGAGGGGCCTTCTCTATCTCAACAAGAACGGGGTGCAGCTACACACGAAGAAGAGAGTCTACCACACTGCCATCAACTTAAACTACTATTCGGAATCGGAATGGAATGATGGCCGATCTCATTCGTTTTCCGATCGCATGCATAAAAAGGAATGTACGGCTCACCTGAATACTGAAGTGCCTTCTTCACTCCAGCACCGAAAGGAACTTGGGGCCAAGAACTGGTCTGATACTTACTTCCAGGTGCCAGAAGAAGACTAGTTATGTAGGCCGTTCCAGAAATGTAGAGGTTGCTCGACCGGTCAATAAGACAGATCCGGATCCTAGTGGAGATGGTTCAATCCCTAACAAAGACAGGGGGGCAGCAGACTCCCAACAAGCAACTCCAAGAGCTCAAGCCTTAGTAACGCGCATCCTCTTTGCTCGCGTAAAGCAAGTCTAGTCAGGGACATCCGCTTTTGCTATCATTCTAAGCAGCCTGGCCGAGAACTAGACCCAGTGGAGATCCGGAAAGATCTAGTGGAGTATTCGCACACACAAATGGATCCGTAAATCCACTTCTTGTCTTCTCAAGTGAAATTCATCCTATGCTCCCTCCCTCAGATAGACAGGCCCGGCCATCAATAGAAGTGCCCAAATACTAATCTATCTCTACTAGGGCTAATCCGGCACTTTGATTTTCATAAGAAAAGATGGTTTGATCGTCCCAAATCCTATACTAGAAGGAAGCTCTTTCCACTTCCATTTACTGATAACAAACAAGTTCTTATCCATTGGCTTATGTGCTCGTAGCATCATTATACGATGATTTTCGAGAAGAAGCTTCCGGCGCATCCTCTTCTTGGATACCGTACCGTAAGGTAAGATTGGAGGAAGAGAACTGCGAATCTATCGCCAGTCAACTGGGAATCGGTAGTGAATCAAATCTCCTGATCCTGCACTTGTTTATATGGACCCCCGGCCTGTTGCTATGCTAAGAAGGAACGAACTCTAGTCTCACTTCTAACTTTCTGATGCCAATCCGGATTTCACGGCTGACCTTTTTTCTTGGAATCGATACGAAAACCTCTCTCTCCTCACAACAGGACGGATCTTGCCAACTGTTTGCTTCACTTCCCTCAAAGCGAGACAGACTCTATTCGGAGCCACTGCCCCTCCGGGAACGGACCATTACTACTGGGAACCTCTCTTATTTCTAAGAAAGCGGGAATCATATGCTGGTATTGATTTCTAGTCAGATGCCCGACCCGGCTCAACCACAAACGTAGTGGATTTTCCGGTGACGCGTTTTTTCTTTTCGGGTAGCAGAATTGAGGGTAGGTCGTAAACAGGCGGTCAATTGTTGCGTAGAATAAAGAGGGTGGGGTGGTCATCTACTTCGAGCAGATAACTTATTTTGGCTTGGCTGTTGATTGATTCAAAGAGCAGAGCCGAGAAGACAAGTATAGTCAAAGTAATGGGATTCCCTCGAAATCGAAGATGAGTTCGACTTGAATGGTTCCTTTCCGCATTGGTTAGGATCCGTAGGAACGCAAGAGCTACTGACAAGTGAAGTATTGGAACGGATAGTAGCTTATGGGAGTGCCTCACATTGAGGGAAATCTGCTTTCATAGATCACTTTCTGGATCATAGCTATCCCTGTCATCTAGCTCTCCTCTCTATTTTTAGAGAATGTATTGCTGCCTTCGTTCATCGCAGTAAGTGCGGTGCTTGTCAGACGGGTCATTCCCCCTGTGCATTGGCAAGCTGATAAAGGCGGATGGATTATATGTGTGGTGTGCACTCCTATAGCCATAATTCGTTACCCACTTCCTGTCCGCAGCCTTATTCCAATCTTAGGTTGCAGTAGAGCAAACTAAACTAGGGGGAAGGGCAGCATCATCAAAGCTGGTTGTTGAATCAGAGAATTGCTACATATGAATAAATAGGTAGCTTATCTATTTGGCTTGACTTCTCCTGAATTGACATATATGAATAAAACCGGAAACTTACTAAGCGGAACATGTGCCCCGAAGTCCGAGATCACAAGGTTGGACAACTACTTGCTTGACTCTTCCACCCATCCACAAGAGCATCTTGGCATCCACCCACAGTTGGGAAGGGGGAATGAGGTTGCGGAGAAAGAGCCAGCCGTAGTCCCACTAATGGTTGACGGGTCAAACTTCTCGGCTAGGTTGCATAGGGCATCAACATCGAATGACTTGTAAGATTCTATAGGGTCTAAAGCTGCAGCACTCCATGGTTGGAGCTCGGTAGCTTGCTCACCAAACCTCGATAGAGAAAGACGAGACTCCTCATGGTTGGTTTATCTCTTCACGAGTCGTCTGGCTCTAGACTTACCCACCGTTTCCAACCCCAGATTTTTCTAGTCAAATCTCTCATAGCTTCGCTCCTGCACCAGACCAAACAGCATCTAATATGATAAAAGAACCCGCTCGAGATGGAGATCGACAATCCAGATTAATATTCATGGCTTCGCCCCTCGAATTGTCCCTCTCCGCGGTTCCATATGATCTTGCTCCTCGATTTCGAAGCTAGAGTATGCTCCAGACAATTCAAAAGCTCTGCCCCTGCAACTGATTTGGTCTCCCCCGCTGTCTATACTTCCGCCCGGCTGTGCTTTTACCTTGGTAGTGGTTCACTCTGAAAAAACTAGCCAAGTCTGTAAATAGACCATGTGGGAAAGAATAGATTAAAGGATGGTGGTTCGAGAGTCAGTGACTCACGGAAAGCAAAGACACTCAATCCCGTAGAAACTATTCGGCATGCGGAAAGAAGAGATGCGCCGGACGGAAAAAGACTGATGGGAATTCAGAGGCGTGGTTCAGTTGAATGATTCGGGCTTGGGGGTTGCCTCAGAGCTCGGCCTTTACCTACCGCGCTCTCACTCGGTCATCAGCAGTACTCGAGGAAGTCACTGCGGCGCGAATAGAAGGACGGAAAGGAAGGGCTACTAGTCTCACTCCTCCGGTACGTATTCAATAATCTCCTGCTCATGCCTGGTTCTCTCAAACACATCACAAGGCTCGAAGAGTCTTACGTCACAATTCATCGAGCGGTAAAGCAAGCTGGTCAGCAAAAAGCAAGCTGGCTGGTATTACAGTAGTAAAGATAGCAGGTATCCCAGTGCTTAGCAGGAAAGAAGAAGAGGAGTGATAGGGATACACAAGCGAAGCTCAAGCTCGAACCTATAGTATAGATAGTGAGAGGCACGCAGATGCAAGACTGCAAAGGAGAGGCTGCCTTCACTCTATTAGTAAGGACAAGAGTGGAAAGGAAAACAGACTTGCTCCCTTGTCACCAATACAACTGCGCTTTCAAGTGATAAGCGTTACTAACATGCCGGAGTTACTCACTGGGTGCAACACTTACCCGAGGATGAAGCACTTTCTTTGGTTTGTAAGGCCCGTACCCGAGAAAGGGTATAAATAGGGCTATAAGTAGGCCGTTTGCTATTGCAATAAGGGCTGCTCGCCTTTCCTTTTGACGGCTTGGCTTCCTATCGCTCCTATGTAGTGGTCGGCCTTAAAAGGAGTCTTCCTACCATCATGCATGCCGTAGTTCTAGTGCGTTAAGCTTCGCCAGAAGCAAGCAAGATGATGAAGCGAAGCTTCGTAGACAAGGCTCGTTCCGTGCTTGACTTACGAGCTCGTGTAGTAAGGCCTCGCCCTACTTCAATAAGGGCTTATGCACTCCACTCGTAAACGAGCGTTAGAGCTTTTTGAGCGAGCGAGCGAAGCCTTCCTGGAGCTTCCCCCTTCCCTCACCCGAGACTTGTCATACAGGTCGTCTTTTGCTCCTCTCCTTCTGCGATACGCACCTGGTAATAGCCCGCCCGTAGATCCAAGTATATCCCCTCCATGGAATGGAGATTATCGTAGCCGGGTAAGTGAGCAGCTATCTGTGGAATTGTCAACCGCTATCGAGTTCACTGCTTTAGAGAGGATGCGCAGGGTATGGTATCGTCCCTATCTCCTCGTGCCCTAGGCTTATGTATGTGAAAAAGCAAACAATGAAATTTGGTGGAAATTTTATTCTCATCCGTGAGGCCCCAAGTGCTACTTCTCAGGGTAAAGGCAAGACAGCTTGAAAGGTGGAAGCTCTCTATAGTGTCAGTGCGAGTGGAATAGGTTCGATCGATATTACTTCGGCGGTAGTATTGTTTGATCCGTTGAGGAGGATTTTCTTTTCACTAACTAAAAAGTCTTTTTCTTCTATCAAGCAATGTCTCAGTTCCTTTGATTGAACACGTGGATGGAGTAGTTCACTCTGGTTTGAGAAATAGTGTTAGGGCATTTAGTACCAGAACTTAAGAACTGGGGGAAGACCTTATATTAGTAGTAAGGACTATCAACGCGAGTACATGCACATTAATAACATAGGTTAACATTCAAGAAAGTGAGATGAGTTACTTTATGTTGGAAAGGAGTAAAAGTAAGAGAAACATGCATACATTAGTATGAAAAAAAGGACATCGATATATGGGTAACATAGGCCTCCTCCCGTTCATTAGTCTTGGGTGGGATGCTAGTGGGGGCTGAGCATAAGGCCAGGCTCTTTGTCTTCACTTCCTATCCGTTTTATACTGTATGAGCCGAGCTTTACGTCCTACTAATTTAGTCTTTTCCGATCAGATGCTATTCCTACTTCCAATTTTCTACTTTTCTGTATTTCACTTCTGGTAAGTATCATCGGTCTTATGGAAATTGCAGGCATATAATCGATTCTTTGACCGGCTTTGCTTTGGTCGAGCAACCGAAACATTTCTGGAACGGCAACTGCCTACATAACTTGTCTTCCTCTTTTCAAGGAAGTAAGTATCAGACCATATATGTAGTTCTCTTTTGTTAGACCTGTTTCTTTCGGTGCAGAGTTCCTTACTGCCCCGGTACTGTACTGAAGTGGCTTCTTCACTCCAGCACAGAGTATTCTGGTGAGCCCGATTTGTTAAATGTGGGCCCGGATAGAGACCTCTCTCTCAAAGAGATAGGGCTTGTAATTCACAAATATGAAATCTTATTCTTTCTCTTTTTTGTTTTGTGTTTCCTTGATAGCAGGAAGTTCTCCAAAAGTATGAAAGGCTGGAGGGCTTTGTACCAACCATTCTAGTG
>ERZ780667.8-NODE-8-length-14677-cov-17.144987_pt1 | contig 14677 bp, 7 predicted proteins | sample MGYA00375005_ERZ780667 | MGnify/ENA metagenome assembly ERZ780667 | reverse complement strand
ATTTGCCAGCGGTGTGAAAGGAATAGCCTTGAATCTTGAGAATGAGAATGTAGGTCTAAACGTGCTACTTATAGCACCGACACGCTTAGTAGCCCGTACACCCAACGGGACCGACAGGCCCATATTTCCCTCCGATTCAGCTGCGGGAGGCCCGCCCGAGCCTGATGATGGGGAGGAGGCTCCAATAGGACTTCCCGACGACCCTAATCAAATCGCCCCTGGTGATCCGGAGGAAATTATCGATGATTTGACTTCCAATCTCGATAGAATCCTGAGGAACACCGGGAGGACGCTCGAAAGTGAAGATGGGCGTTCTCTTCGGGAGTTTGTCGAGGACGATGTCCTTTGGCACGGGGGGGATCTGTTGGCTCTTCAGCGGATTTGGATTGACTTCCAGGAAAACCCGGAAGGGAGCCCATTTTGGGTTGCCGCGGATAACCTTCTGAGGAAATATCAACATGCCGCGAGGGACGAGCCCGATACTCCGGACCCCGATGCCGCCCCTCCTGTCGAGGCGGATTCCCCTCCTGTCGAGGCGGATTCCCCTCAATCAGGAGGAGGCGGGCAAGATAATTTAATGGGGAGGACCTCCATTGAAGTAGACTCTCCTCCGCTCCAGGATCAAAAAGGGGCGGGGGAAGCAGGAACCTCGGGAGGCCCGCCCGAGTCTCGGAGGAGAAAAAGAGAGGATGATGATTCGGGAGATGATGATTCGGGGGGTGACCCCACTCCCATTGTCCCTGGAGAATCCCCTGATCCTGGGGGATTCGCTTCTTCCTTTTTGGGGGACTTCTTCTCTCTCTTTGAGAGGAAAGTTCTCTACAAAAGTGCCGGGCTTCTCGTCAATAATCAGATGAGCCCGGCACTTCGATAAACTGCTCCTCGGATCCAACTGCTGTGCTTCGTATATGACCTTAGTATCAGGCACTGCGAAATCCTCTACCGCCCGAGAACTGTGTGGATTGAAAAGATGGTTGGGCCCCAGTTTCTTCGTCCTTCTTGAACCCACAAGCAGCGAACTCTTCTCCGTAGCGCTGGATTCTACTCTTTATTAAGGCCGCTTAGGGCTCATTCGACTTGGTCTCCACGCTACCACTGACTAGGTGACCCGTCCTGTTCAGATGTCAAGGTGCCGATGCAAAACTTTTCTCAAACAGTGGGGAAAGGGCCCCATACGTCAAAGCCAGAGAAAGAATCTCCTTAAAGATTGGAAATGTATTAGAAGGGCTAGTCCAAAGGTACGGGAAGAAATCCTATCCATCTGCCGTTAATTTCATATTCTCGAGACAAAACGCAGCTAACGCTGTAGTATTGGAATATTGGGACTGTAGTATTTCTGTATTGGGACTAGTGCGAGCGGGAATCAAAGAAAAACCTTCTGTCGACTAGAGTTTGATGTCGATTTATCCACACTTCCATGACTTCTAGAGGAAAGCTAACTGCTTGCTGGCTGGGAGCTGTATGAGCGGTAACGTCCACGTACGGCTCCGTGAGAAGGTGGACGGAAATGGCCTTGTTGTACCTCACTCCCGTCTTCAATGGGGTCTGCTCTTTTTTTTTTGGGAGAGTATGCCAATATGATCTTAATGAGGTGCGGGGCTTTGCATCTGACATTCGTTGGGCTTTCCTCTGCGGGAGCCTGCGTCCCGGCCTTTTTGTGCAATAAACCCCTCCGGCCGAAGACTAGTGATAGGTGGTCCCGCGGAGCTTTCGGAGAAGGGTAGCCTAGTGTGTAAGCACAGCAATGAACCGCAGCGAACCCTCTGACGACCTAAATAAGATAAGGGGGGAGATCCTTACTAGTGCCTTTGACTCTTCCATGGACTTCTATTCTATAAGTACCGAATGCTCATACGGGAAAGTGAACTCCTGGGTCTGGGGGCGAGATCAAATCCGGCACTTTCTCTTCCACTCTAGGGGGTGCGGACACACCTGCGCGGATTACAGGTGACGGTTACAAGAATGGCGGGGAAGTGAAGAGTACCCGACGACATTCAGGGATGAATGTAGACCCATCGGGCAGGGATAATCATTCCGGTCCTGGGAGAGGTGGCGACACCAGTCTGAGCTGAGGGAAGCCAGCCAATTGAGTCACTGAAACGACCGCTGGAGGCGCACCCTAAGCCCAGCTTCTCGTAGCTGCTATTGCGAAATACGGCTTCCTTAATATCCAAATTTCCACAAGGGGGCTGGGCTGCTCGCTTTCATAGAAAGGCGACCGGGCCTAGATTAGATGTTCGCCTTTTTATAGAATAGAAAGAGAAGGTAAAGGGGGGCTTTATTGGTAATGGCTGAGGTCCATGAAAGAGAATCGCTGGAGCACATCAAGCGGGCAGAAGAATGAGATGGCTGATACATAGATATGGGTTTTATTGGCCAAACAGTCATCAAAATTCCGTCCATAGACAGTGAAATCATCCATGAAGACCTCCATGATTTTCTCAATCAAATCTGTGATAGACATGACACATCGCTGAAAAGTCCCTGGGGCATTACAGAGACCAAATGGCAACCGTCGCTAAGCAAATGTACCATAAGGACAGGTAAATGTTGTCTTATCCTGGTCCGACGGATGTATCGGAATCCGCAAGAAGCCTGAGTACCCATCGGGGTAGCTGAAATAAGAATGACATGCTAACCTCTCAAGCATCTGATCAATAAAAGGCAAAGGAAAGTGATCCTTCCGGGCGGCCTTGTTAAGCTTGCGATAATCTGTACACATGCGCCAACCGGTGACAGTCCTAGTGGGAATCATTTGACCTTTCTCATTTGCAAGAAGTTGTAAAGAAAGAGGTGTTCAATTTTGATGAGAGTGCTCTCTTCCTCGAACCACTGCACTGCTTTCTTAATAAATTCCTACTTCCTGTTTCTCCTTGTGACAAACAAAGAATGGCTTTGATTGTGGCTAGCGAAAGGAGTTACGTTAGGTCCACACCCATGAGGCAGTTCTGGAAATCTTATCTCCTCGGAAAAGGGTATATCCTTGTCATTGACTTGATAGGTTTGTTTCTCTGTTTGGTAGAAGAGAAGTTCAGTAGCAGAGACGTAGCAGTTGCCAGTAGTGGTTCCATCCTGGCGGAGATGAGATGATCTGAGATGACAAGCCCTGCCTTGCCAAGCCTAAGATAAAGACAACCTTATTCGTGCCCAAGGCCAAGCCTAAGGTTGTCTTTATCTACCTATAACGCTCGGCAAGGGGCAAGGTAACAAATGATCTGCTCATTCATTAGAGTGGATTCAACATCCCATTACCTGCTAGGCATATCTTCTCTTGTATCAATACTTATCTCCGGATTCCCCATAGTGCTAAACTCATCATCATCTTTTGGGTAAGCGAGAAGTAGCGAGAGAAGACAGGTTTTATACCAACTATGGGATCTAGTTCGTAACCCCAGCACTCTCCGGGATCACCTTCACTCGGTGAAGAGTCTAGTCCTGTCCTTGAGTTGGCAACACCCTGTAAAAAATCTATACTGACTCTTTAGAAAGCCCATAAAGCATCCCGTATCATTACCAATACTTGCACCAACACTTCCATGCTTTCACCGAAAGGAATGAACTCTGACCCGAACCTTATCCGACTCTTCACAAGCGCAGAACCTCTCATCCTCTTTTGGGCTTCTCAAAGCAACAAAGAAAGGTCAAACTAAATATATATCTCTAGATGTTGAGGCATCACCGCAACCTAGCATCCAATCAAGGAATGGCATAAAGCTGAAAGTAAGGATGCAGTACCTTCTCTTGTCTTTTCCGCTAGCAAATAGAGGACAAATGGCACTCCTTCTTTCGAAGGTAGCATTACAACCACATTTATGCCAATGTGAGCTAGCAACCTATCGAGTACATCTCTTTACAGCAACCAAACATACGAAAATGAGAGTTGGCACCTCTTCTTTGTTTGAAATAGGGCTACTGGCAACCCTCTCTTAACTCGACTTAAGTTCACTTCACCACAATTCAAGCTAGCAATAGTGATAGCACTTCTTCCCCACACTACAACTGCAAAAAGGTAGGACTCATTCTTTCATAAGCGGGTCTTTCCGATCAGGACGTAGACAACCCGCAGGTGGATCTAATAGTTTTTACAAAGGTAAAGTGAAGTCACAACAGGCTTCCTCATACCACCTGCCATAATAATGTAAGAAAAGAAGAAAAGGATACTTTACAAGTACAATCCAATATGCCAAACCAGCCTGGTAAACAGGTCAGTCAATCAAGTAGTAGCGCTGGGCCTCGATTCTTTTGAAACGAATGAATGCACTTTGAAACTCCTTACCTTGACAGGCACAGGACAGGCCAATAGAAATGGCTGCTCTACCTGAAAGCTCTACGGAGCGGCAGAGACAGACATCCATCTCGACTCTTTTACCATTCCTATCTTACTTTTGAGACCGATCACTAGACCTCTCAAGCATTGTAGTTGCACCCCATACGAAATAAGTGCCTTCCCTCGGCTCTGGGTAGAAGGAAAGATCCCTTATCTGATTGGAATTCCATCCTTCTGAAAATCAAATAGGATATGCCCTAAGTCCCTAGACTTTCCAAAAATAAGAGAGACCACTGAACATCTTCAACACATTCTACAGCTTTAGTGCACTTTGGTCTCGAAACTGTTGACTAGGCATTGTCTCGATGAACTATTGATCGCAGACTACTTGTTGTGAATTCACAATTGAATCGCTTCTTGCATGAGAATTTGGTTTTCTCTCACTTTCCGGTTGTAATAGAAGGTTCATTGGCTCCTTTTGAAGCTTTACCCGTGGCCCGCCTCTCCAAATGCTAGGAAGAAATCCTCTGATCAGTTATTTGCATGCTCATAAAGCAGGAAAACTAGTAGTTCCTATTTTCGCTAAGGCTGATGGATTTTGTTGATCAAAAGTTATACTCGTATAACTGCAAAAGCAGAACTTCCTAGGCCTCTTTCTTTTTATTAAAAGCTAGGATGGTCATACCGTGCTGCATAGCCTAAAGGATTGTGACAACTCATCCATCCCCAAAAGTGGAATCAGGAAGAAAGCACTTGTCCGTACACTCATAAGCTGGTTTATTTGCAACCGCTTTTAGGAGCGAACGATCGATCCTTTACTTTTACAAAAGAGTGGAATGAATCATCTCGAAATCAAGGTCCAACAAAGTAGACCCAAGGAACTCACTACCATCTGAAGCAAAACTGCGAAGTATCTTTAGTTCCTCCAATGGAAAATCTGACCAGCTCATTACATCCCTGATCTGCTATCACCTGCAAGTCATCTCCGAAAGCAAAACCTGGGCAAGCGAATGAAGAAATAGGAAAAGAATTTAGGTCTTTGTTCGCAACATTAGTAGTTAGTCACTGGGGTAGTTTTCGATGAAAAGCGGGTTAGACTCGATTTAGAGTCCTAAGCTTCTTACTTGGATTTCTCCCCGGGACGAGACTTATTTAATCGATGTCCAACGTCCCTGCTTCTCAAGGACGATCCTCTCGAATCCCAGGCAGAATAACCTACTCTTCATCATGTCAGCGACACAAGGTATAAACGAACATATCCGCACTTCCGATTCATCTTTGCACGATCCTGCCCAGTCAAGGAGATGTTGACCTCTTTTACTAAAACAAAAGATTGCTAGAAAGCAAGGACTTCTTCTCAAATGGCCTGTTCCAGATGGTGTGGTGATCTAGGATAGAAATCTGGAGAATGCTATGAAGCAGATTAAGCGTGTGCAAAAGAAAAGAAAGGGTTTGTTTTTGTTGAATTCTCATATATGTACGCCTGGAGTGATGTTTCCATGTTTCTCTGAAAAGGTTGAACTTCCCTTAACTTTATAGGACTTCCTATTGTTGTTGTTGAACGCGCTTTTGATCAATTTCATACTCCTATAGCTGCAAAAGTAGTGGTTTCTCTCGGTGAAGAGTAAAGTCAAAGGGTTGGCCAGCATGCATTCCAGATTCCCATGGCTAGTACTAATACCGGGCCATAAGGTGGGATAAATGACCCATACATATTCCCTTCGCCAAAAGCTTCCTTTGCCACAACTGGGGCCAGATTCACTTCACTTAAAGCAGAAAAAGGGACCCCGGATGCGCACCTGTACTTATCTTGGTGCCAATAAATCCGAGGAAGCCATACGAAATCACTTCTTGCCAAGGGAAGGCCATAACGTATGAACCTCCTCCTGAGTCAAGTCAAGGATAATGGCAACACCCGAACCAATGTCTAGTCATTGATGTTCCTTTCGAGAAAAGCAGATCGGTGAATAGATTTTATAAGTGAAGTTAGTGGGAATGGTTCAATCAATCCTTGCTACGAAGAGGGAAGTGCCTAACTAAAACTAGCAAAGGCGTGTGTGCCTAATTCCACATCCAAATGCCTGGATTGTTCCGATCAGTGTTCCGTTAGAAAGAGTTCGTTTAGGCCCCTCGACGACTCCTTCATCAGCTTCCCTCCCAGGAAAGCCGATTTCGGATATCCTACATTCGTTTTCTCGTTTAGGAAGAATCTCACTGAAATGAATAGAAATTCAAATGCAGAAAGGAGATAGCCTGTTTTTAACCATCTCAATATTGGTTAGGTGCAGGGGTAATGGTATCTTTTAGAGTATATCTAGTTTATCGTTCGTATAGCCTTCTCCTTGGCGGGTTTCTGGCTCACTTTGGCGCGGGTAAACTGGTCGCATTTAACCTATGTTTTTACTAGAGAAGTAGCCAGTTAAGGAATGATAGCCCGTAGTCGCACAGGATTGTTTTTATCTGCTTAAAGGGCAGTGGATGCTTCTTTGAGAAGAATTGATTTTGTAATAAGCTGGTTCGGGTATAGCCTATTTCTTACCGTGGCCTTGCCCTCACTTAAAAGTGAAAGGATCCTACTTCTAAACCAATAACAACCTGCTTCGTTGCTTTAGAAGATGCTGATGAATTCGAAGATGGTAATCGGTCTGTCTCTTTAACCCTTTCTTTGGCAGATGAGACTTGAAGAACTGTAGCTGAGATGCAAAGAGATGTAAATCATCCCTCTTGTTGCCGGGGTTCATTCGAAAATAATCTAATCGAATTGGGGAGAATAGAAAGAGGAAGTGTATCAATATTCCTTCCTTTGGCCCAGAAATCGTACATGAGATGTCTAGTAAAGGCACTCGTATTGCTTATTTCGTATCCGCAGACGGACTCTCATAGATCAGTAAATAAAGTACAGAGGAGTATAAATAACTCATAACCACAAAATTAATAGTTCAGCAACTCTCGGATGAGTGCTTGCCTTTAGGCCTAAATAACAACCCCTGCATCTTCCTATTCTAACAACCATGGCTTTTCCTTGCCATCAATATCGAGGTGGGGAGCCCCAGATTTTGTATCTTCGTGTCGATCAGGTTCATACGGATCGGTAGGAAGTGTTTAGGAAGGCCTCGAGAAGATGGGTTCCGTCTAGTAAAGCACCAGCACAGGCACCATGCTAAGCAAAGAAAGCTAAGAAAAATGAATTGAGGATTTCTTCCTGGGTTTTGAGCTTCGTTTGGGCCTTGCGGAGATGATCTGAGTCCCTGGGTTGAGAAGATGGTACTTTCGTTTATGTGGTCTCACTCCTTTTCTTTTGGAATATCTTTGGCCACGGGTACCGGTTCGTTCTATTAAGAAGAATCAGAAATCGAATATGAGGACGAGATGGAGGGGTCATTCTAGCTAGAAAGTCGCTTTAAATATCTACTGAAAAGCCTTTGTTTTCAAAAGAAACTACTGGTCCGCTCCGGGTAGAGATGGAGGGGGCTTCGTAGCTTGACTTTAACAGATCCCTTGCTTCTTTGAATAGATGGCTAAGCTGTCTTCTTCCTCTAGCAACTATAACAACCGGCTTGTTCTTCCTGCTCCTAAATAACTACCTGTTTCTTCTTCAACAACCGGTTTCTTCTTTCTAACAACCCGGCATCCCAAATAGCAAACAGCTTCCTAAAAACAATCCTAGCTTAGGGCTGTGAATAGAGTGTTTCTCGTTTTGAAGAAGGGTATTGCCTTCTCGTTGACTTGATAGGATTCACCCTGAAATATGGGCAGGCTCGAGGTGAAGAGGTGTTATTTATCGTATATAGTGAATAGAAGCGCAGTGAGGAGCTGCATAGATCCATATTGGTTACCACGGCCATGCCTTGACATGAGAAGCATTGGTAATGGCACATGTTCCTTCCTTCTGGAATATCATGAGGTGATGTGGACTCAACTCAAAAACTGTCCTATCCTATGTTTCAATCTCAGAGAAAGAGATCTTTCACCCTATGGATCTGAGATCCGCAACTGGAACGGCTTCAATCGTTTAGGCGGGGCCGTAGTCACATTTTTTGTATCTTTTGGCCTGGAATAGGTCCAAAAGTAGTCTCTATTTTGGATTTTGATGGCAGGGATGTCCAAGTCCTTGACTTGAGTTGCCGGATTCCCAGCTTATCTAGCTGGCAAGAGTGATTCCTTGGTTTTGGCACGCCATCCACCTTGGAGAAGGAGAACCTTCTACTCGGAACTACAGCTGGGCTTTGGGGATGAATAAGTGGTTTTCTAAGCTGGTAATATAGCCTTTTCAACTCTTGCTTTCTCTGCGCCTACTGAACTGAACTCGTTCCATGCCTGGTGAAACAGAGGGATCCCGCGGACTAGAACAGCTAAGAAAAGCCATGCAAAGACATGAATAGAACAGCAATGAACATAATTCAAAATGAGTAGATGAGTGGACTGGTTCCTACCTTGGGGGCTTTCTGCGAATAGGTGTGGGTAAAGCGGACTCATTGCACCTCTCTTTTTGTACATGAGCAGAGAATACGACTAGATAAGACTAGAGATGCCTAGTAAATGATTCCTGTATTGGCCTGGGAGCCAGGATGGGGAATCCCTGAAACCATGGAAGGTCTAGATCGATCATGCATTCCGTCATCCCTCATTCTTCCTCATTGAGGGCCATTAAGCAATTGGAAAGCTAAAGCGGGGGTGAACGAAAGAGTGAATCGCCATTATTCCCCTCAAGCTTCAAACGAAGGAAGTGGACGGCAATCCATATTAGGGACCACCATACTTGACATTTCACCTCTGTGGGGAAGGTTGTTGGCAGAACTGGTTCTTCGAAGAAGAGGAATGTGAGCATTGCATGCTCGTATAGCTGAGAAAGTCTACTTTCCCTCGATGAAAAGAAAGCCAAGGCTTTCTTAAACTAGAAACAAGCGACCCTCCTATATCACAGGCCCTTCGTTCACGATCCACCATCCAGTGAATCGTTCACTCTTTAAGCTAGAGCGGAGTAGACGGGTTCTTTCCCGGTCCCAGTCAATAAACGTAACCTGCTGCTCTTTACAGCATATGCAACAAAACATAGGAGTTTTAGAGGCTCTTCGATTCAAATCTTCGAGCAAACCGGTGCCAGTGCCCATACAGCCTACGTCTCCTGACTTCTAGAGAAGCTAGTGGCAAGGGTTGATTTCTCTAAGGCTTAGGTATGGCTTTTCACAAACGAAGCATTGCATTGATCGATTTCATGCTCGTATAGCTGAGAAAGTACTAATTGCCATTTTCGCTAAGGCCGAAGCATGCGCTTTTGGAAAAAGCTATGCTCGTATAGCTGAGAAATCACTACTTTCACTCGGTGAGGAGTCAAGGCAACGAGAAGCGGAACCCTTGCTATCCATGACCTGCACCTTCGCCTTCAGGGGATCCTTACGAACCAATTTCTGATAGAGGAGATCTAAGGCAGGTAGATGAAATCTCGAGTCAAGTGACTAACTAATATAGGCGTCTTCGAAAGCAACTACTCGCGCAAAAGAAAATGAGTTGAGATCAGTTCGCCACCTGCCATTCTTCCTGGAGCATCTCCGCAAATCTACTCGCGTCTGAAAATTCTCGTAGAATCGTAGAAATATAGAGACCTGTCCCCGAAGACAGCATTAGTGGGAGTCGAGGAGTCATCCATCTATCTAGACAGCGTCTTATGCAACTAGATTTCCATAAATTCCCATATGCCCTAAAGGAATCATCTAGTCTTATCTTGACATTTCATGTCTTCAGAACGAACGAAGGTCGCCATCCTTCCATTCAAGGAATGCTCCTGGCGTGGCTATACACTGTAAAATAGAAATACACACTTTGGAGACTAATTCTGGGAACCTCCCAACTAGTCATGTCTTGAAGCCGTGCCACCAAAGGGAAGTGAGTCTTTACAGCATCAAAAGATAGGCCCAAAAGAGTCGAGACTACTTCCTGAAGCTTATTCATATTCGACTTATGAATATTAATAGAACGCACCTAGACCTCCCTCTTCAAGGTATGAGCCTGGCAACGCAAGGCGAGGAGAAACCATTTACAAAAGAAAATCTTGGGGTGAATACCGCTCAACGAATGCTACGGCATGTCGTTTGGATGGGCATCATCCGCAGGCTGAGGCGAGCACTAGCTCATCTCAAAGCTACGCCCTTGATCTGGTTCTGCCACGAACTACAGACTATGGACTCTCTCCTGGAGAATCTTATCTTTTCGAAGCTGCTACCCAAGATAGGGCGGACAAATGCTATCGATTCCTCATCTTTATGAGTCTGTGTGGTCTCGGATAGAGCAAATCAATCATAAGCGTTCAACAACAATGGTATGTTCATCGGGTTTTTACCTGGCTTTATCAAGTCAAAAGGCAAAATAAGATAGCACTTTTTGAAATGAGCCTGCGCCACTAGAGGCTACATTAGCTTGTAACTCCTCGTACTACAACAATAGAGTGCCCCAAATCCTACGAACACTGAGCCAATAAACTGGAAAAACCCTCTATTCCATCCTATTTTGGGGGGTTGGTTGGACCAAAGTCAAAGTCCTACTTTCGGGAATGCAGCGGTTTTCGTTCATTGACGAATTAGACAGTTCACCTACCTTGGAAGGAACGGAAGCAACAACAGGGTACATTTACTTCGCATCTAAAAGAGATGCATGCATATTTCTTTAATAAAACCGAGGAACCAATCGTCTGTTCTGCTCTTTGTTTGAAAGCAATGCAATGTTTATACGATAAACGAGACCGGTGTTCACCTCTTTCTTAGACGGAACCATGACCAATACTTTTCTTCTTATTTGATTAGAGATCATTCCGCTGAGCATCCTCCTGATACGAAGCTAACCCCCTCCTGCCTATCCCTATGGATTTTAATCCAGAAGCAAGGGCACCACTTCGCATATCTATTTCGATTTCCTATTTTGATAGATAATGGAAGAATTCAAATAAACAAAACTATTGGTTCTATTCTCGTGCAGGGTCGCCGATACTCCTCGGTACCCTCTTGTCCTGGAGCCGGTGGAAAAGGGTGGAATTTCCTAATCCCGTGTCCAAGTTAGTCTACCGAAATCTGACCATGGCTAAACAGGGGTTTTATCTTGAGCTGCTTCAGCATACTACTACGATCAAGGCGGAAAGTCCAGTGCTTATTGATCAAAGAAGAAGCGATAGGGGTCTTCTGTGAAGAGACCAAAAAGTAAAGGGTCTTGGGACCTACCTAATGGTGAAGTTATGGCATTCTCTTTTACCTCAAGCGTGCCGTTGTTTATCCGCATTGGAAAACCATGGAGATACAAGCGGTCAAAGCAGAAAGGGTTTGAGCTTCGACCGTGTTAACTCTTCTTTTAGAGGAAGTCAGTCAAGTTAGAATAGAATAGAACTAGCCGACGCTTTCGGGAAGGATAGGCCTCAATTAGCATTCTATCGAGTCATTTTTTGCAATCTCGCATTCAGCTGGTCTTGTTCTTGCACCTGGAAAAAGGTTATGCAGCAATATTAAGTCAAACTTTAGGGATAAGGGGATAGGTTGACCTAGAAAAGAACCTGCTATCCTAATTGCCCATACCTGACTGATGGAAAGAAATTCCATCCTCATTTTTTGGTGAGACAGGTCAGACTTTAGAGTTCCGGATTGCCTATGTCGTTTCGGATGATCGAAATCAAGGATGAAGTTCCACGTAGCATACTCTTGACTTCTTTCCTTAGCCATTGTTGTGCGGCTAGTTTGTGATAAAGAATCCTGATAACAAGCATTTCATTTCCCGAGTCAAAATATTTGATAGATAATATGCAGCATCAAAGACTACCTTAAAATAGTCACTCCACCGCTCATTAAGCTGAAAGAAAGTAGCAGCACGAACATGGAATAAAATAACGATTGGGACTGCTTAAAGGATACCGTCCCGCTACAAGTTCTTCTTTGAAATGAGTCAGGGGGTCTCGTTTAGGTCGGCTCAAATTAGCACATCCTCCGATGGAGTGTAAGGCGTAGGGCGGAGCTAGATCTTATACCAAAATAAAATCTCCGATTCCGAGAATGAAGTTCAGGATTCTTTAATTGCCTACGGGCCGGAGTTCGCTTTAGAAACTCTCAGGTTTTTAAAAAACTTCAGTGGTTTCGAGAAAGAATAAGTAGTTAAGTTTCTCGGGGAAAGGAACAGCTTCTTCCAATTCAACCAAATCACCATGAGTGGGACTCCGACCATAACATAATTTACAGATCCAAGATGTACTCCTGCAAGTGAAAGGAGTGATAATATATATTGGTTGTCCTTCGCCGAAATAGCTCCCTTTACGATCCACTTTATAGATCTTTGGGATATCGGTGTGTCAAGGAGAACTATTCTACTAACGTTTAGAGGATCCACAGAAAGCAATGACTACTGACGCCTCAAAGGAGCTACCCTGCCCAACAAACGGTAGGGGTTAGAGCAACCTACATTTTCTCATTGGTTTTCAGAAACTGAACATGAAAATCAAGTAGATGTTCTAAAAAATCAACTTCTTTTCCAATGCCGATCATACCGAGCGCTTAGAAGCAGAGGTACCACCCACGGCTTAAGTGGACAAACAAGGTAATCTAATAATTTTTTGAAAGCCAGGATCAAGGCTTTGCAGAAAGGATTTGAACTCGTGATGATTCGCGTTGGCCTATGTTTCTCTGGGACTATGTTTAAAACCTTGACGAGCTTTAGCAGTATGCTTGGGGTCCAGCGGTGCACATACTCACCTGAAAGAATTTGCAAGAGGTGGCCCAAACAGTCCAAAACCAGACAACTACTGGGAAGAGTGGCTGCCCAACCATTTCTGGATGCCCTTTTGCACTGATGGTGATTTTATATATCATAAGTACATATGTATATATAAATGTTTCATTCATTTCTATTATTTTTTATGGAACATGATTTGTATTGCAACTGATTGCAGGTCTGGAACTACGAGCATACTTTTCCAGAGAGAGTCCTTGTTGGTAACCACTTGGTCCCTAGGTACCTTAATTGGGACCTGACTTATTTAGAGCATCGAGGAGGAGTTTGTTCAAGTTGTTGAATCGATGGAGGTGTCGCAGTTTATTCATGGCGGCCTCATGCCTTACCATGATGAGGGGTGGATTTTCATTGGCCAGTCTTCTTTTGCAAAGTCGGCTTATCTGAACTCAATTCTTGTTCCATCCCAGATGAATATGCTTGTCACTGTCTCCTTGCATAATCGTATCAATCTCTTGTGCAAGATTGCTACCGGCCTACTGTTTCTCCAAGCAAATTCAAGGGTATATCATTGTATTCTAAATGGAAATGGAATATTTCTATTAGTCTGGCGCCTGTACAATGTTAATTTGTATTACATGCACGGCTCCATCCAGTGGCAGGCGTCGGAGATCGCCTAGGCCAGTCCCAGTATGCATTGAAGTACAGGCTAGGTACTGGCTTTTCTCAAAATCAACTAGGGATCGAGCCTTGGTTTATTTGTTTATGCAGCGATGGCTTTGATCTCAATTGCTATTTTCAGACACCGCCAGCCAGGCTTCCTTCCTCCATTCGCAAATGCAACGTGCTCCCACAAGCAAAGAAGGATTCGAAATATGACGTCGATGTGATCATAGTAGGATGGACGTTGAGAATGGGCCTTATGGTCTTTTCGCTCAGTTCTTCTTTTTTGATGTATAGCAACGTGCGTGAGCCGTGCTAAGCAATCATATTAATATCCTTCGCTACTTATTTTGGATGCTGGTGGCTTATTAACTGCTCTAAACCTTGCAATGATCATGGAGGGCGCGTTTGCAGCGTATTATCCTTGGCCTCATCGTGGAACGAGAATACTTTCACGTGGTGATGAAGACCAAGCTGCTCCAAAATGTAAGTTTTACACTTGTAAGTTTACAGGTTCTAGTTGGTTGGTATGAAAAGTTTTTATTACTTTTCAAACTATAGTGTTTTAAAGGCCTCTTCCCCCCATCTAAAACTTTTATTCTTCAATACAATAGCTCAGTAAGAGGTTTACTGATTGCACCGTACCTTTTTTATAAACCTTCTATAGTAACCTAACCCGTTAGCCCGAATGTACACCTCCAATTCTCGGCCCACCATACCCTGCCCTGGAATATGCTATTCTGAGTCCTCCGGTATGTGGCTCCTGCATTCTTGAGACCGCATTACTCTCCACTCATAGGCACCAACAGGACCAGGGCATCTAAATGCAGTCTTGTTAATATCTTCTTCGGCGATTGGCACCTGGTTATATCCTGAGTGGGCATCCAATCCAAGAGGCTCAATACAGAGTTACAAGCAGCCGAATCTACCAGTAGGTCAGCTATCGGCATTGGATACTCGTCCTTTGGAGTGGCAAGATTCAAGTTTCTGAATAGAGAATGCAGTGTCTGCTATGATTGCCCCAGATGTAAGTTGGCCTCCCCCAGCCAC
>ERZ780667.5-NODE-5-length-17676-cov-18.492537_pt1 | contig 17676 bp, 11 predicted proteins | sample MGYA00375005_ERZ780667 | MGnify/ENA metagenome assembly ERZ780667 | reverse complement strand
CTTTCTTGTTCCTTGCTCCCGTGGATCGATACTAGTTACTTACCTTTAATCTTAGGCTTAGTGTCTTTTACCTAACCTACTCGCTCACCGAGCTTTTTTTATCTTGGTTATTGGCTTTTTCACTCGAGTTGTTTAATTGTTCGCTTGGCTTTAGCTCATTTTTTTGTCCATTTCTTCTCTTTACAGATCCCCTCGAAGTAGGAAGAAGAATGGCAATGAAAAATAATAGCAATAGTCGTCTCGTAGGTGCAGGTGCTGGTGAAAGAATAGCTTATGGGGCTGGAGTCAAAGGAGCTTTCATAGACATAGAAATCATAATAGAAAGAGCAGGCCTGCGAGCAGCGAGTGCCCTTTGTAAGTTGTGAGCCTGTCAAACCATAGGCGCCTTACCGCCCCCCCCCTTTATTTTTAGAATTAGAAAGAAGGGGACGGGGGGATGAAAGACAAAGAAAGAGATCAGGTTATTTATGATCGGAGAAAAGGAAGGGGCGTGGTTGATGTGTCACTGGGGAACCCGTAGGAAGGGGAGACGACCGGCCTCATTCACATCTGAAATCGCCAACATGAACACAAACGAAATCGTCGAATTTCGTATAGAAAGAAAAGGAACCACTTCTATTCTCTTTTCTTAGGTATATTCAGAATTGCTTTTTGGTCCCTTTCGTCCAGTGGTTAGGACATCGTCTTTTCATGTCGAAGACACGGGTTCGATTCCCGTAAGGGATAGGTACTTATTCCCGGCCGGCGGTATCATTGCTGAGTGATCGCTCGCTATCTGGCTTGAAAAGGTGGTCCGGGAGCTTTCGGAGAAGGCCGAAAATACATTTTTCCTTTGAATTACTCTGACATTCCATGTTTCTCATGATTTCCCGTATAGAAATCATCCGTTCTAAATTTTGGGGGAAGTTATTATTAGGTTTAAATTTGGATTATTTTCATCACGATATCTTTTTCTTTTTAGAGAAGGGTCAAAATCTCAGGTTCTTTTCTTTATGGTACAGAAGGAGGGGAAAGAAGAGTGGGTTAGCGGGCTTCTTTCACTTTTCTCTTTTCTTAGTTAGAAGCTTGTGCTTTCCTTAATGGAATGCATGGCAGTAGAGCTGGTAGCCCCTGTTCCATCCTGCCAAGTGTACGAAGTGCACGAACACCTGTTTTCTTGTTATAGCCAGTGTTCAGGCAGGATTATTCTTCTATGGGCAAAAAAGAGGATTTCCAGTCCCCCGCCCGCAGCCTGCCAGAACCGTTTTCTTGCTTTATTTTTATACGATTTATTGAGCAACTAGCGCGAAAGCCGTTGCGCTAACGCGCATCCGTTTTCTTGCTTTATTTTATACGATTTATTGAGCAAATAGCGCTAAAGCACTTAATCCGTTTTCTTGGTAGGGCAGGATCCTGTTGCATTTGATTCCATTCCTGATTTGATTCCACAAGACAGATCCCAACTCATGTCTAGCTGTAAAGCCTGTGAATCAGAAGAATCAGAAAAGGAGATTAGTCACGCCCATCCTAACTTCCTCGAATCGAAACCTGAGCAGAGCCCTCGCCGGATCAAGAAGCTTCACCCACTTCTAGATAGTTTTAGGAGCTGGCACCTGGAATTCAATCAAAGAAATGAAAACAAATACTTAGGCAGAAGCAGACTGCCGATTCGAACCTTTCTTTATTAGGAGGCTCGGGAAAACAGGGCTTTCTGATAACTAATCACTGGAAGCACCCGATTCTCTCTACTCTGCACTTGGCCGGGATACCGAACTTAGGTGGGAACTTTTGCTATTGTTCAGTGAATGCCTGTAGAGAAGAGATGGAAGGTCAAGCAGGTGTTACCCTTGTAAAAGGTACTGGGATGGGACTATTTCGGCTTATTATGGAGCAACATTGACTATTTGATACATTGGCTATTTGCTACTTCAACCATATCGGCATTCTATTCTAGCGTTTGGTATAGGTACATGCAGGTTTTTCTCTAGAGAAACCCTGCTGTTTTAGCTACATTCCGCCTTCTCATCTAGTTTGGTTTGCTCTGCCCGGATCTGGTAACTGCTTCTTCTTTTGAAATAAAGTTAAGGATGAAATGGAATAGATTCAATGGAATACAAGTATCTTTGCCTTCTTCGCTTATTCAATTTGCCCAATGTCCCAAGAATAGGTTGAGTGAGAAACCGATTACTGTCCTTCCAACTCTTCACACAGAGCAGTAGATTCGGGTGCATCAGAACATGTTACTGGTATGTTGGATGAGGATCGGAATTCCAAGAAGAAAGAAGAAGGATTGGGGCCCGACAAGAGATAAGAATAGAGAGAGAGTGTAATCAAAGCAAGGGATAACGGTCAAGTGCACATTTCATTCAAGTGAAGGCTATCTGAAAAGCAAGGGAAATCATGATTCAGTGGCAAATCAGACAGATTTTAGAGCTATACTTGGCTAAAGCATAAGACAATACTGCGGTGAAAGCCTTAAGCCAGGAAAATCTCGAAATGTTAATGAATTATTGACCCTAGTCTAAAGGTACCAGTATCTTTCCCAAGCACCAACTCGCTTTCGATTTTATATGTGGGCTCCCTTTTCCTTGTGTTAAAAGTGCCAACTTCTTAGTTTTCGTACTTGAATTCGGAATTGGCAAAACTTGATCCTATTTTACCTACTGTATAGATAGCCCTATTTAATAAGTTGCTCCTATTTTGGTATTTTGTGAAGGGGTTAGTGGAGGAGGTAATGGAGTAGGTGTTTCTGGTCGTGGCTTCGGTGGTACTGGTCGCGGGACGGGTAGCTCGACGGTGGTAGGTGCTGGTCGTGGGGGAAAGCCCAGTCACGTGGTCGTGGTACTCCGACTGTGCCAGGGGGGAGGTGGTAGGAACAGTCTAAGGGGCTAGGTTTGAATCGCGCCGTACTAGTAGGAATCGCTTCTTCTACCCTTCTCTTATTCGCATTTCCTGCTTACTATTGAAAGAAAAGCTCATGGAATGCAAGGAGTGCAAATAGTGAGTTGACTGCTATAGTATGTAGTGCTTAATGACAGGAATCTAAGGACAAGAGAGTATGGTCGAAATAGTGCTTGTTACTCACTCGCTATTTTGGTGCTGGTTTGACTAATTAGCTTTCTCCGTGCCCTCTTTTCTCCGATTGGAAGGACCCTCGCTAGATATGTTGGTGTAGGGAATTCCTGTTCTCTTTCATAGATAGGAGGGGCATGCGTGCTTACAGCCTGTTCTCACATATAGATAGTGGGACATGCGTGCTTAGAGATAGTCGAAGGTGTAATCTTTCAAAAAGTAGTAAGTAAAAGAATCGCAACTCGCTCTGGATGGATATTTAGGTACCCTCGCCCTATTATGGATTTTGACTAGTGTATGGAAAGAGAATCGTGTGCCCCATACATAGGAAAGATAGAATCATCCTACTGCATTCCTTCTCCGGTCCTTTCATGGCCCATGCTGTTCAAAGGCTAATACAGAAATAGGATTACTTACGAGCTGGGATGGGATGTAGAGTATAGCCCAGAGTTTCATAGTAGGAATACAACCTTAATGGAATTCGGAATGGGACTTTAGCATTTCCCTCCAGCAGCACTTTGTTTGGGGATGGTTGATTGCTTTTTGATTCTCTAAATCCAAATCCTGCCTCAATATTTTGGATTGATCAGACCGCCTATTGTAGAAGAGATTGCTTGCTCAAAACAAAATAGTACCGCATTTGTGCTTAAGAAAAGGCTTTCTTGTCCGGGGTCTATATCCACTTTTAATACACCACGCACCCCACTATCAAAAACTTCTCTTTCAATTCTAAACAAAGAGAAAGCTCAGGCGGCTGCTCAACGAGGAGGTTCATGCTTGTTAACTTACACTACACTTACTTTTAGCACTTCTCTACCAGTTCTCTCTCATCGTGGGCCAAGCAGTTCTCTCTCATAGATAATAATCTCCAGCTCTTAGCACCGGTTTTCACTTCGTGTAGCAGCTTCTTCTTTTGTCTACTCAAACACTTCATCCATGCCATGAGAACCAAGTTTTGATCAATGATATATTCTAAAAGTCAGAGCAACTCTATTAATCTACATACCTTCTCTCTGGCCACCATGTTTTCTCCGAAGGGTGAAGGCGGATTCTCAGAATTGAAAATAAGGGCGAAGGATACATACAATATGCCGGGTCTAAAGTGAAGTAGTACAGACACAGGAAATCTTAGAAAAACTTAGAGAGTCTCCATAATCTAGACTTCTCGGTTTCTTAATCGGTGTCTATCTTACTAAGATACTGGTGCAGCTTAAGGTGCTGGTGCTCCACCCCACTCTAAGAAGTATGACTGTGATTTGCCAATACCCAAATGGGTAGTGTACTGCTCGCACCCCTTCTTATTAATTCTGACTTGTTTGCGCACACAACCTTCCTAGAACTTTCTGACCTGGATCCAACCAATGAAGGAAGATGTATGGCCTCCCTCGAACAAAAGAAGGAAGTATGGGAGTTTACCGGTAGGCAATGACCACTGCCGAAGTCAAGTGCTCAGCTCAAAGAAAGAAGGGGTTGGTCTATAAGCTTCACCTCCGACCTGTGCTATCCATTCTAGTGCGCCGCTTTTCCCAACTCCACGGTTCCTCTCATCTTTCTTGTCGGAGAAAGCCTGTCATCCCCGAACAAGACGCTCTTCCTCAAGAAAACAACATTTCTCTTAAAAACCTGATTCCTTGTTGAGGCTGGCCTACATCGGATGGGCTTCAGTCCAACCTCCTTCCAGACTCTCCCCCTAGCAGGATGTAGGATAGTGCTATAACCCAATCTAGCAGATAGATCTAGCACCGAGACAGAGATAATTCAGCTCCTTGATTTAGCTTAACACGCTTCTCTTTCTATTCTATAATCAACACCATTCTTGGATATCTTCCCTAGTCACCTTTAGATTCTTCGGTATCTTCCCTCCCCTAACCCTAGTTACCTTTACTTTTGTATCTGTAAGCCATCCCCCACTCCCTCATAACCTGGGGGGAAAGGTATCAAACACACTAAAACTCAATCCAGAATGAGCGCACATATTGTTTTATAAACAGGGATCCTTTATAACATCAGCTCGTGTATTTATACTTCACACTACTCCACTGCTTTTTTATCGCACTCTCATACCTGTTTTTCCATACTTCCCGAAGGGAAAAAAAAGAAAGAAGTATTACCAAACCGAGAGCGAGAGCGAGAGGAATTAGATCCAGTGGGTGAATGGAAAATGGCTCCAGCGGGCTACCCGCAAAATGATCCATAGGCGGGGGGGTTTCGAAAGGGCGAGGAGCGTCATGAGCAACCTGAGGGGCTGGATTGGCTGGGCCGGCTTCCCCTGTGCTCCCCGCTGCTTGCTCGCCTCCTTGACCCGCTAAATCTCCATTGGCTGGGGATACCTCCTCCAAATGATCTATAGCGCGAATAAGCCCTATGTATGGGCTCTGCGCTACAGTATCTAGATTAGCAGACGAGAAAAAAGCGGCTATTTCCTGCCTTGAATCTTATATGTGAGCTTGAATCTGATAATCAACTTCCTAAAAGGATGGGTACGAGCAACCAACTGCACTTCAAACTGGATAGCAGGCTTAACTTCCTATTTCAAGTCTGAACTCCAGGTAAGAAATCTGATAAGCAGAATTAACCTCACTTAGCTAACTCGTATTCTGATAGGCTGCACTCTTATATCTGTCTTTTATCCTTAGAGTTTACTCGCATTCTTACTACTCTTGATACGACATATGGAATGAATACTAATAAAACTACGAGCTTACTATAAAACTTATATCCTGCTTTTCATCTGTAGAAGCAAGGGCAGAACTCGAAGCGACAACTGCAATAGCAAGCTTAACTTCAGACACGAGAACTCAATACACTATCGAAACTAACACTGCTGGGTAATACATAAGAAACTACTGCTCGGCTACTTCCTAATACCATCGAAATGGCATCACGGCAAGCAGCTCTTATTTCCTACTTTCAAACCTCTAGTTGGCCTGGTAAAACCCTAGAGACTAAAGCCCAGCCTTGTATTCTTATTACCACACTGAAAACTAATAGCTGTTGTAGAAAGGTATAGAAACGGGACAGCCTGATTGAAACTCTTATTTCTGGTTTGAATCCTTACTTGAACTGCCTAATAGACAAGAAACGACATACACGGCTTATGACTCTCAATCTGATAGCTAACTTGCATTCTGATAAGCTACTCTCATTGTTCCTTGACCAGGTAAAACTGTATATACGACAGATCAAATACGAAGATTGAGCTCAAACTCTAGATACCACAGATCGACTTTCCAATCTGATATCTTCATATCTCCTTTTGCCTGTTCAAACTTATAGCTTAGTTCCTTTCTTATCACCTCCTTGGTAAAACACTAGAAAGAGCTTATCAACTAAGATGATATCACCTACAAATCCTACTGATACGGCATCACTACTTTTCTTCTTGTCTTACAATAGTATGGATACGAGAAGGGCCTGCCTATGCCTAATAGGAGAAGTCAAGCAAGAAACCTGATATGACTCGCCTGCTTACTACTATGGAAACGAGCCAGCCTAAAGCACGGTAAACTACTTGCTTGTTTGGAATCTGCAATTCACTACTTTGGGTACGAGAAAGCAAACAATCCGATTGAAACTACTAGCTTCGATTCTTATACCATACTTGAAAGCTTCGAACAACAAATCAATCTTCTAAACCGGAATAAAAGTACTGATACGACGCCTCACTTCTTCACAGCTGCTTTGAATCTCATAGCCGGTAACCTATCGAAGCGGTTGTTGTTCTAGCAATTCGTACTTGGTAATACTAGTTATACGACTAGGCAATTCAAACCTTCTTTCTGGGTCTTATTCTTCTAGCTGATAAAGAGAGTTCGGAAGCCAGCCTAAAACATATGAAACTAGAAGCAAGCTGATATGTGACAGAGGGAATTCAAGGCACTAATTCAAGGTGGTATCGCTTTTGGGTTCGTAAGAAACTACTCACTCGGCTTCTACTTTTATAGCAGGTCCTACTTGAACTGGTAAAACAAGTGAAACTAAAGAGACAAGCCGATACGCAAACTCGACTCCAAGCTTAAATACCACTTTCCATCTTCTATCCTCACTGCAATTCAGCTATCCCGGTACGAGGCGCCAACTCAATTCAATAGCAGAAACAACATATCGAGTTTCAAGTCTTCCTCTTAATCTGAGAACTAGAATGAGATCTTGGTAGCTTCCTTTCTAACTGATGGCTTACTTTGTAACTAATAGCTGGCTCCGATTCTTATGTCAGGCTTTCTTACTCCAAGCTTACTTTCAACTTCTAGCTGGCATGGTAAACCACATAACTGACTCGTATTCTTGTAGGCGAAAGCAAGAATTAACAGGGTGATACGAAAACCCCAAAGCAAGAACTCAAAAGGCAATTCCATCTTGTAAGCCACTACGTAAACAACGAGGCAAGCTTGCAATCGAGAATGAAAAGGCCCTGCTTTCATGCTTTCTAAGAAGAGGGATACTACTACTCAAAGGCAACAAACTACTACTCTATTTGGCGCTTCGCTCTTGTATTCCGAACAAGAGATACGAGAAGCAATCTTAGAAAACCGAAATGAAACTCTTGCAGTCGGTATAAACTACAAGTCAATTCTACAAAGCAAAGGCAGAAGTCGATACAACAAGTCAATTAACTACTGAAATTCTGGTATCCGCACTTGCAAACTTATATCGTACAACGAACCTTCTTTCCTGCGTCTGTCTTGCTACAACTACGGCTACGACCAACCAAGCCTTGGACTCTTATTTCCTTCCTACTCGTATTCTTCTGCTCCATGGGGGCTTTCCCTTCATAGCTTCGCTCCTGCTTGGGCTTCGCGCCTTATTCTTTCACTTGAGTTCTTGGAAGCAAGCTACCTTCCATTCTTCTAAGCTGGTAGTATCTCCCATTGTTGGAAGGAAGTATTCTAGCGAGTGAAAGTTTAGTTGGTATGTGTGTTCTAGGGCGTCGCATTAAGAGTATCTATCCTAGGTTCTATTGGTGTATTCGTTCCTGTTCTGTCTGTGTGTATCTGTCCTTTGGATCGAGCTCGGTACTAGGTTGTATGCCATCAGTGGTTTAGGTTGGTTGTATGAGAGGAGATTTTCCACCATAGTAGGAAGAGTTCAAGCGAGAAATATCCATGCGTTACGTCCACCCCGGGGTCCGTGTTGAGTACCCAAAGACGAAGAAGACGCATGAGGCGCTTCATTCGGTGTGTGGTGAAGCGGGCTCCCTTTTTAGGTGCCGAGCGGTCTGCCCTCGATAGGTTTATTCCTTGGAAAACAAAGGCCGCTAAGGTTGTAGCAGGCACCTGGCATAGTAATAGGCACTCCTTTAAGTAATGTAGTGGTTTTTTGAAGAAAAGTGCTGACTCGCTGCGCGCCTTTTCTGTTATTGTAAGCACAGCTTTCATAAGTCCGGGGAGCAGTAAATCACTGTGTTATTTGCTTTTTGCCACAATGCTTGTTTGAAGAGGGATGAACGAATTGACGTTATTTTTCGCTTCGCGCCCGCTGCGCGCCATTACTTCACTGAAGAGATATGACTCCGTATATCCACTATGATATTCCTCCAAATTGGCTAGGGTGGCCGCTAGAGAAGCCATATTCTAGCTCGAAGCAGCACTAGTAGCACTCAAATCTGGATGGAGCATTTGAGAAAACAACACGGTTTCTACAGAATGTAAACTTACATCATTTGTACAAACGCATGTCATTCCATTCATGCCTCAACCTACTCGGGAGGCAAAGAATGATAAAAGCAATTCATGATAGAAGAGCTACTATTTCTCTCTCACTAGTGCTTACATCCAAGAGAAGGCCCCTGACTAGATAGGAGTGCTTTTCCTACTTTCAAATGTCTGTCCTCGCTTTAGTCCCGTGGGTCAATAAAAAAAATATCCAAATGGCTCGTCTGACTCTTGTTTACCATACCAGAGCGGGTTCTTATGATAGGCACAGAGCAAGACGGGATAAAGACAAAGTAGTTAGTCGGTGCAGTACGGCAGTTGTAATAACGTTTTTGTGTACTGTGTAGAGTTCTAATATTATTAAGATTATAGTTTTCTATTACAAGGCATGCTATTGTTTAGCCTATCTGGTGTATGAAGAAGGCCTAAAGGTGGCTCGACTGTCATAGGGGAAGATTGGATTGGATGGCGCTTTTTCTTTGAACTTGAATAGATACCCACCATCATGGATTTATTGACCAGGGTGTCCTTGGAAACACAATGTGATTATAAAAGACAGGATGATCCTGCGGTAGCTGCAAATCTCCCTTTACTAATTAAATACAAATATGTATGGCAGGGCGCTAAGCTCTATCCCGAGCTGCGCACTTATAGGTTTGTTTCTTCTTGATGATGACTCTTCTTCAGATGCACTATTTAACAGAGCAGTTTCAGTTCGACGGTAAAGTGGCCATTTCCCTTGCAATCAAGGAAGTCTCATTTTATTCATCATTCTTCGCTCTTCTCATTCCAGCCAGCTCTATTGCTTGTGCAATCCTCAATATATAATATATAGTAAGGGAAGGGACATCTTATCGTTACTCGTTTGCTAGCTCCATTCTTTCATTCCGATCGTGTTTTTTACTAACCACTCTAGCTTTTATCTAGACACGCTCGCTTCGCTTCGCTCCTCACCCTTTTGTGGCTTCATGCTTCGTTCCACTCTCTTGTAAAAAGAAGAAGAAATAGGCGCGGAGCGTTTGCATTTGGAAGCTTTCTTACTAGTTCCGCTTGTGCAGCTTTCCTATCCTGTTCCGGAGCTAACGACATAGTTGTAGTAGGCTAACACCTGAATACAACTGGAGCATACTGGGTAACAGTAGTCAATCCACCTTCCTATAGGCTTATCTTATGGAAGAAGGTTGTCCGACAAAGAGGCTTTAATTCCATCTGGTAGGAGGCGGGCGATAATTAGTTGTATTAACGAGGGGGTCATCAATGCAAATGAAAAAGATTGAGGAATCAACGAAAAATCCAGGAAAGAGCAGCGAAGGAAAAGCGTGAAACAATGTCAACTCTCTTTAGATGTTAGAAGGGGCCAAGTCAATTGGTGCTGGAGCTGCTACAATAGCATTAGCGGGAGCTGCTGTCGGTATTGGAAACGTTCTCAGCTCTTCGATTCATTCCGTGGCGCGAAATCCTTCATTGGCGAAACAATTATTTGGTTACGCTATTTTGGGGTTTGCTCTCACAGAAGCTATTGCTTCGTTTGCCTCAATGATGGCCTTCCTGATCTCATTCGTTTTCCGATCGCATGTCATATTTCTTAGTGTAGGTTTCTACTTTACATGGCCTGCCACACCCGCAAGGGAAAGCAGCCCTTGATACCTATTTTCTTTTATTTTCGATCGTCTTTTTGATTCTATTCTCCCCCATTTACCTGGGGTGGAATGGCTGGAAAGGTGGATTGGATTGAAGGGGCGAACCTTCTCCTTTTCATTTTGGGTATGTTTTCCATAGTCGAAAATAAAACCACTTTCCATCCACATAGTCAACAGGCAAAAAAGTAAAGGGTAGCTTAGTAGTGAGTTTTCGGTCGTAGTATTAAACAGAATCTCTGACAAGAGAAAAAGAAGAATACGAGGCCCCTACTTACCTACCGGGTAGGTGGGGGGAAAGAAGAGTGGGTTAGAGGGCTTCTTTCACTTTTCTCTTTTCCTAAGAGTCACCCATACTACAACGCACACGGAAGATATGGCTTCAATCCACTATGGATTGCCGTTTTGGCAAGCCAATAACAGCCAGCTTCTTTCTAGCAACCTGGGAGGTGGGATTGACTCTATCTTTGGTAGCTCTACTAGTCTTAAGTCGATAAGAAATGTTTCCCGTTGTCCTTCCTTGAATGAGGTAAGTTGTCAGTGTGATATACAATAGGGTAATTGAGTGTAGCAGCAAACCATCCCCCCAAATGCGCGAAAGAACTCATCCACGGAACGAGGGCCACAGGTTCGTGCAAAGGAACACTCCTTTTGAAAAAGAAATATGTGCATTGGTTTCGACTCTCATTATTGCAGCCTATTTTGAGAATGGTTGTAGTATCGCAGAAAGGAGCTGGTTCTAGTATCAGGCGTTACGGCTTCAAGATAAGAAACAAAGAAGTGGTGCCGACTTGCCTTGTGCATACCTTGCTGGAGAGTCAAGGGAAGTGAACGAGGATGGTGGATCTGGTAACATTTCCTAGAGTCCTTGCTGGCAGGTGATGGGCCTCTGTTAGAAGAAGGAAAGGTAGCGTGTACGGGTGCAGTTGTCTGTCTTCTATTTTGATCGAGCACTTTCTCCGTTATACGAGCATGCAATTCCTCAAGAAATCAATCAACTCCTTAGCGAAAACAATGATGACTAGTTTTCCTACTTCCAACTCAACTATATGTGGTGTGGCTCAAACTCACAAATAAGGGTCATCAACCCTAGTCATTGACAAGAGGACTGGTGCGTTGCTTATGGCCAGGAAGTGATCTTATCTTACTGAAACTCAAAGAATATGGATTTCTTGGGTAAAACCTTCTCATTGATCGGGTATCAGCATCCCCATGGCTCGAAAGATCCGTTTCTGCTATCTGCCTTGGAGGGCAATCCTTTCTCGTAGCTCTATTTGGTGGCAAGCAGCTAATGGGTTCGTTTGAAACTAATTGAATCACATCAGAAGCAGCTTGAAGTGATGATCTGAGATCAGGAGCCGTTCCTGGGTGTGGCAGGCCATGTGGAGCTCTTAATAGTTTGTTTCTATGGGGTGTGTATCTGGGGTGAAATGGCTCCGAAAACAGGGAAGGGGTGGATCAACTATAAAAACTCCTGTCTCAAAACTGGTTCGTTGCAGATATGAGAGCTGAGCAGCGCGGATCACATACAGATCTGGAACCAAATCAGAAGTCGGTAATAACCTCGCCTTGCTTTTTTAATGTTTCACAAGTCAAAGTAGGTACTGGCCAGGAATCTTTAGAGCACATCCATCTTGTTTTGATGAGAAATAGGGTTATTCCCGCTCCCCTTATTAGTTAGTGCGCCTATCTATATTTACTAGGCTGGCATGTTTCTGATCCCTTTTTGTAAAGGTAGCCCTTAGGGAATGGTTTGCGGATGGGGTCACAATAAATAGAATCCTTGGCATGCAAAGAGTCTTTCTAGATTGAAGTCTATAGCCGCCCAGTGCTCGCCTTGACAGGTTTCCACTACTTGGGGAGCAGCCCATAGTGATATTGTGCTCATGGATCATAGGGATCTGGTTTTGGTGAAGAATAAGCTGAATGAAATTCATTTAGAAGGGGCCCTGAAGTGCCGGAAATCGTTTTCAACAAAGGATGGGAATTTGTCCGAGAAAGGACGATTGAGTTCCTACTTGGAAATTTCCATAATGTAGATCTTCCACATAAGGTGCCCGTCAGAAAGAAGAAAGCGGGTTTGGCTTATCCTTGATAATTTCCGTCCAGTTTCAAAAAAAGTTCTTCTAAGGATCTCTGAGTATGGATGTAGCGCGAATCGGCCGCCCCATTAGTTTGATGAGAATGGGTATTCCCACTAGAAACCCTATTACTTGACGGCACATTTACGTAGCGTAGATGAGTCCCTGAAACCAAGTAGATAGACAAGCTAAGCAAACGTAGGATAATATCTGTTCTGTACCTTCCCCTTTAAAGGAGAGAGAGCTCTAGAGAGAAGAGAGCGGTCGGCTTCACTCAATCTCTACTACTTTACTTACCAGATTGCAGAGTTCGAGTAAGCACTGGGAAAGAAAGACACATCACGAGAAGAAAGATTCGATGAAACCTTTTACAGCTGACGAAGACTAGTACTATATCTGTTTCTCTTCGGATTCCCGCTATGAACTCACTCCACCAGGAAAGGTTAGCTATGATTCAGTATTCGAATATCCACTCCACTAGATACCCATGCCAAGGTAAGAAACAGCAATGCTTCCTACTTGAATTCAAAGTCGATAGCCAAGCAAAGCTATTCCACTTGGTGAGGCTTCTGGACTTGGTATGAAATAGAGATCAATCCTGGAATGGTAACCTATGAAACAGTAGACCTTGAGCCTGGAAACATATCAATTGAAAATACATCTTCTTATTTCCAAGAAGAATAGGGGAAGCATAATCTAAAATAAGTAAGTAGTCTAAGAGTAATCCTAGATTTACCAAAGATAGGATTAATCTTCTATCTCTTCATGTTTAAGATAAGGGAAGGCTCATCTAGATTGTATAGAAATGGGATTTGACTAAAAGAAAAAAGAGAAAAAACAATCCTGAGTAAGATGATAGGGATGAGAAATCCTCTATTCCCCGAATAGAGTCTTTCTCGGAACTACAGCAATGCTATGACATATCACAGGTTAAACCGATCAAGCACAGAGAGATTACAAACTTCCCTAAGCCTAAGATCCATATTGAAATAAACCTAAGATCGAGGGATAAAGCACTCCTCGGTTTGGGATAATGCACTCGTATGTTCAGCGGAGATCGGTACTGGATACGGGCTTGGGAGAAGGAAGCTCGGGTATTGTTGGAAGCAAGCAGCTGTCTGGCCTGGATATTGGATCTGGACTGGATATCATAGCTTGGGCTTGGATCTACCCTTGAAACTATACTAGAAAGTGATGAGCAAGACTATCTTTGGGAAAGATAGTCTTACTCTGATTCAAGAATAGTTTCTTCATTTCGAATACTGATTCTTAGGGTTACTGGTGTTCCTATTGATTCAGCTGGAATGCTCCTACCTGTTACGGCGACGAAGGGTCAGAAACAGTGCCAGGTATCAGCTCGCAGTTGTCTTGGCCTATCATGGGATTCTTCTCGTTGGGTTAGCACTCCGGGTCTAGTCCTCTATATGGGTCGGGAAGTCAAGTCCTATTGGAGGGAGCCTCCTCATCATTAGGCTCGGGAAGGCCTCTTAAAGTAAAGCACCGATCATCTCTACATTCTGGAGGGGAGCTGGAACTCAAAGAGAGAATAGATACGTTCATGTCCTTTCCTGTCTATCCACTCAGGTTAGAAACTAGGGAAGCACTGGCCTATTTCCAGCAGAACGGAAGATCGAAGTCCGCGCTTCTCAACCTATAAACAGTTCAAACACATAAGCCTCTTCTTTTAGACTATGAAACGTAACCAATCTAGATCAGGTGCTGGTGAAAGACTAGCTATCCCTTATAGTGGATTACGGAACCACCAATGGTGACTACTTATGTTATGACAAGCAAAGAGATCCACCCACACGAGAAACTAGCTGCTATGAACCAAGCTTCGGTTCTCATATCCCGGCAAGCAAATACTTCTCTCTTTCCGTTTTGGATGGGAAACTATCTTTCACTTTGTATTGTATGTATGTGGTCAAAATTCCCCTTGATTTCGTATCTTAGATCACTATCTGCATATCTGGAACTGGTACTTGGATAAGGTATTGGATCAGGTTCGGGTATACGGATCAGTAGGAACTGTTTTGTTAGGAAGGCAGGTTCCTGTTAGTAAGAAAGGAACAGTATAGAAGGAGGAACGACTGGAGGCATCACTAGCACTTCGGTAGATGGTAAGAAGATGGTTATTCACTCCGTAACGAGGTACTTCTCCATTCCTTTGTTTGATTAGTGGGTATACGAGATGTATCTACTTTGACCTTGCTTGAGATAATTCCCTTTCCCTAGCTTTTGTACTGTATGACCTGCCTTCCCTGTCTTTATCTTATGTATCTACTTATCCCTGTCTTTCGTATCTGGATATCCCTTATCCCTGTATTTCGATTATTTCCTGTATTCCATGCCTTGTCATTCGCTTATGTACTGTAGTCTAGGGACTGTCCGGAAGGAGGAGTGATGATAGAGCTCCTCCTGTAGGCATCCGTACTACGACGATAACGAGCGAAGCGATTAATTAAAGAAAGGAAGCTCTTTTCAGAAGGAAGGAACAGTATTGGACTGTTGTACGGTCAAGAAAGAAGATTCACTCCCTAGCGAAGCTATTATATGTTTAGAAGGAAAGCACTGTATGGTTGTTCTGTTTATTCGGTATAGGAATAGGCCTCTGGGCTCGTTTCCAAATGGGACTCAAACTCCAGCTGTTCCTGAAACCTCTGAATCGGTAATATTGTTCATCTTTCTTTCTTCATTGGGTGAGTTGGGATTAGAAGAAAGTCTCCGTAGGTCCGCTATTCCCCTTTTCGTTCAATCTTAACTACGCCATGCTTAACAGACAATGGATTATGATTCTCGGTCAATAAATAAAAGAAGATGACTAATGTGTTTTTTCAAAGCTATCTTCTTCATCCCGGGGCTTCCCCATGCTATAAGGATGCGTATAAGCCAAACAAACCCAGTACATTACCGACTTGCATCACGAAGAGAATGGTTGGGATGAGAGTAGAAGTACTGGTGATCCAAGAATTGGTGCTCGTTAGCCTTCAACTGTGAGAAGTGGACTAAGGTGGGTGGGTTGGTCAGCCTACTCATTCGAACGTTTATGGGGGTAGGGGACTTTATCCTCATTGATGTGTTAAGGGAACTGGAGTCATGGAGCTTGTCAGGTTTCCAGATCCAGGTGCCTATCTTATTTAGATACTTCAGCTTATGCGGCACATCTCTTGCAGCCTATGCCGGCCTCAGATCTAACTAAATGAGCCAATGTTTCTCAATCAAAATGCAAGGTTGAAGGAAGGGGAAAGTAGAGCATAATATGCAAGCGCCGCTTATGGGAATATCTTAGCCAGTTGAAAGAAGTGCCAGAACTTCTAGTGACTTCCTTTGATCTTCACTAAAAAACAAGCTTCTTAAGTATTTCTTTCAAAGAAGCAAGCAATATGACATTTTCTGTGTCTTCCATTGGCAGCACTATGGAAGAATGAAGTATTTGCATCTCCCTCAAGTAACCACAGTTCTCCAGCTCTCTTCTGCCAAATAAGCTCCTCAAATTGGTATATGCCCTCCAATTGCTCTTCTAGGTTGTATCTAGTAGCCCACTCTTCTTCTGTTAACCCCCCATCTTCAGCTTGAGCATCTAACAGTTTTATATCATGCAGTAGTTCTTGTTTCCTTTTCTTAATTTCACTACAGGTATTTGCACCCCAACCTCTTAGAAATTGCCTCAGGAACCTAACTCTACCTTGCCAATCATCTAGTGTATTCTGAAGCCAGGCTTGTTCCAGCCACTTAGCAATGACCAGCTCCTTGAAACCTGCAACCTTCAGCCAAGCTTTCTCAAATCTTAAAATTATAGATTTATTTGGCACCCCCTCTCCAGTATCCAACACAAGAGGGCAATGGTCAGATCCAACTCTAGTAAGAACTGTAACCATAGCTATAGGAAATCTAGTATCCCAGCTATTAGAGACTAACACTCTATCCAAATTGACCATCACAGGGTTTAGCAGCTTATTTGTCCATGTATAATGTCCTCCACATTTCCTCAACTCCCTAAGGTGGAAGGAATCAATGAAGTCATTAAATCTCTCCATGAGCTGGAGATCCACATTGGAATTGTTTTTGTCATCCATCTCTCTTATTAGGTTTAAATCACCTCCCAAAACAACTGGACCATTAGAATGTTCCATCTTGTGGTGTAATTCCTCCAGGAACTCTGCTCTCTTTTCCACCAGGGCAGGACCATACCAATAATTTCCCAACTTGATTTTGCCACTTTCAGCTTCAGTTTCATGCTAATATAGTGAGAGCGCCAGTGCGAAGGGCAACATGAGCTAATAGACTCAGCAAAGGCCGATGAAATTGGCTAATAGACAGACTCAGTTAGGGCAACTGCTTATATGCATGCTACTTTTCAGAATCGAATTGAAATTGGCCCTCGTCACATAAACTCAGAAGTAGTGTTTCGGTTTCTTCGGTTCGGCTATCCGATGATGGATTGCTGCTTTCCGGAAGTTTTTGGCAATGAATTTATCGTATAAGAACTTGTTTGTGATTTCGCTGCTCGGCTACAAGTGTCGATGAAATCGTGCGCATAAACTCAACAATAGTCTAGTTTTGTTTTGGGTATATTAGGTTTCAAAAGAAAGGCATTTGGATAGGTTTCTTCATTTTCATTTTCCATTCTGAAATGTTCCCTGTAGTATAGTAGGTTCTCCGTTGGTGTGCTCTTTCTGAATTAGGTTGGTAATTCTATTTTATCCTCCGTTTTTCTTGGTTGGACCAACCCAACCGGTGATTTCCGACAAGTCTTTCTGCTTAGAGCAAGAAGCGGGACCAAAATCAAGCTTTTTGCATTTAATGGATAACCAATTCATTTTTAATGTTGCCACCGGAATCATTGTTTCGGTTGCTATTTTTGCCGCTTATAAAGCGGGGCAGCTGGCTGGACTTAGAGAACTTAGAGAGGGACAGGGACCCACAATAGATTTAGAAGTCCTAAAACAGAAAATGGAATGGAGGCTCTCCAAACTTTTGGAGGAAACTCCAGGTAATGTCCAATTACCGGGGGGAGTCTCACCCCAGGATATCTTTAAGAAAATGGTTTTTCCTGGGGAATCCTTAGAAGAACAGATTCTATCATTAAATATGATCTATCTTGATCTAGTTGAATATGGCGTCAATAGTAAGTACTTTTTATTATTTGCTAATTCATTAGCAGCTGCCACACTGTAGGCAACTAGCATTTTGTCATGGAAGAAAGAATGTTCTTGTTTTTCGTTGGAAAAACCAACGCCGACGTCAAGATCAGTC
>ERZ780667.4-NODE-4-length-18339-cov-18.236272_pt1 | contig 18339 bp, 11 predicted proteins | sample MGYA00375005_ERZ780667 | MGnify/ENA metagenome assembly ERZ780667 | reverse complement strand
TTAAGGAGCCCAACTCTAGCTAGAGAATAAGAGGATTAGGTTTTGGCAGGATGCGAGGTGCCAACTTATTAAGCACGAGAGTCGTAAGATCCCGGTTATAGAAGAAGAGTAGGCCAATCCCAATCTTAGGCTGCAACAAACAAGGTTCTCATATCCTGCCATCAAATCGGCCTGATCCCCAAAAGGAAATCGCAATCCTGCCATCCCTATATACGATAGATTCCGGGCACCTTGCTACATGACACTTGTCTCGCATTGCATTACTGACTGCTTCTTCTTCTGATTTCTTTGCTTTGATGATGCCCTTGTCCCAAAGAGAGTTCTTCAGCTTCAGAGTACTTTGGCACCCTAGAACAGAGTCGACTACGAACTTATTGATATCGGAAAGTTGATATAAAGCCCAAGGGTTAAGACGAAGGAAGGTATTGTTCTAGCTCTACCGACCTATTCTCATCAAAGAGAGGGTGGATGTAATGTTTTGCAACAGGAAGCGGAATCAAGTAGATTTTTGGCAGGTGCAACGCGTCCAACCTATAATACGATGGCAAGCGAGGGTCACATTTCTTGAGTATCGGGCTGATTAACATAATCGAAATGCGCCGATAGGGACGGCCTCTTTCTTAATGAATGGAATGTGCACACCGGGCTTTAACCAGACCTTATCTAGTACAGCGGGAAGGATGGCATATTTCCGAGATAAGATGATTGCTAGCTTCCTGCACTAGCCACCGGTTCTATACCTGGATTTTGCACACCAACACCAAACGATAGATATATGGATGCTCACTAGCCTTCTCCGCCTTACGACGAATAGAGCTTCCCCGCTTAACAGCCCACCCAACTTTATATTGATTTGAAGCATCAACACATTCCAACCTTGCACTTCTTGAAGAAAGAGTATCCTGACTTAACTTAACTATAACCTTTGTACTTTTTCTACTTTATCTCGATTTGGACTATATCTGGCTTTGGGGCATCAACACACATCCCTCCCATCTTTCGCCAGGTCAGTAGTATCCCTTTCCGATATCAATAGGGGACCGCTAAACTGTATCAGTGAATCCTCAGATACGCACAGATGATAGAATCATAGCTCCCCCAACTCATACTAGGTTCGATAACAACCTTTCTTTATTACTAACCGATATCAACAGTTTCCTTACGTAAGATAATCAAGTTCTGCGTAAGCAAGTGCTGTGATGTTCCCCTACTGATCCCAGTCTTGGCAATCTAAGTAGTACGAATTGCAGAAGAACAATCGGGAGCTACTTAATCATTAAGAAATCTCGTGTATTTCTTACTTCCCTATATCAATAGGTTCTCTTACTTCAAACATGCCGTGCCATAGCTCCCTTGGCGTAAGGACAATAGCTTCTAGTTTCCTCCGCTGAGCACCGTTCTATACCCATATTAGCTTGACTAAGCGAAAGAAATAGGGCCATCTCGAGAATAAGGAAGTCTGAACTTCGCTGATCCGAAACAGGAAGGGTGCCATATTACTTGATTTAGGGGAAGTCTTGCTTGTCTCCTCCAATCCTAAAAGGGAATGTGGGTCCAGTTTCCCAAGAATAAGAAGAAAAAAGCTAGGAGATGGTAGCCAATAGAATTCCTATGCTTTACGGACCGCTGTACTCTATACCTCGCTTCAGCGCAATGGGTGCACTGGTTGTTTTGTTACATACCCTACCCCGCTTGCGTTAATAAAGGGGAGTTCTTCGCCGTCTTCTTCGATAGTAGGTGATTCCATTATTCAGACCATGCCCGAAGCCCAGTTGCCTGGAACGGCTGATACCAACCGGAATACCTATCGCTATGCTTTGGCCAGGTCACCAGATCAAGGGCGAAGCAATCCTAAAAAGGCTATCATCCTAATCCGAAGCTGCAACACTGTACTTTATCTGGCTTGGGCTAGTACTACCCAATAGAGGAAATATGCCAATCAGAATGAAATCGATAGTTTGATCAATCAGAAGAACAATCAGAGAAATGCAAGGCTATCAGAAAATAAGGGCCATATTCCAGTCATCAAATCCTGGTAAATCAGTATGAATCGGAAAATTGGTTTTGGCCCATAGGAGATTGAACTTATCAGAAAATGGACCCTGAAAAATGCCATTTACTAAGGGAAATGCAGATTGCAGATAAGGGAAGCACCTGGCCAGGAAACAGATCTTATCGGTTAGAACCTCAGTTTTGAAATCCTACTTGTCTGTCTCGAGCCTACAACCTGACCGGCACTTCATTCTACTTGAAATACCAGCTCAGCTGGAGAATCGAGATCCGGCACTGCTCTAGAATAGAGTGCGGAGATATCGTGCCTGCTGAACTGATACAACTCGAAACCAAAGGGGATTTCTATCATATACGAGAAAGCAGAACTACTCTAGCTTCTCCGCAACAGAAGAGACCCGGTATGAACCAAGCGGCAGGTTCGGTTCTCATATCCCGGCAAGCAAAGTGTAGCACTCATACCAAAACAAGACTTTACCAGCGTGAGCGTGTATAATCTCGATCCGGAGAAATAGTGGCTATCCCTGTAGGCAGTGTAGGAGTTCATGAAATAGATTACCAGCGGGCCAGTCCAAAGGAAGAAGATGAGGGTGAGGGCGAGTCAGTTCTACTACATTACATTTCAGGTGCCTAAGTCTTTGGTAATCTAAGAGAGATCCTCGGTCTTCTTGAATCCGAGGAGAACCAATCGAGTTTATGGGAAGCATTCCCAGATGCCAGTTAGAGAAAAGAAACTGCAAGGTTATACGAATCAAGTGAGCCTGCCTAGCCCCGAAACCCATGAAGCAAGGAATGGTGCCGGGTTCAGGGAATCAGATCGGTTTCTTATCCATCAGGAAGTACCAGTGCCATGTCAATGTCGAGGCCAGTAACAAATCCTACCTTATCAAGTACCTCTTCAAGTAAAGTATGTAAACAAGGGCTTCGATTGTGCCAAAGTTGGCTTTGCTAAAGGGAGTTCTTCTTCAACTGAGCCACCTGTTCAAGAGAATTCTGCAGGCTCAGAACAGCAGCAGGATTCTGAGGGTGTGGATGAGATAGCCGAGTATATCAGGTCCTGGTACTTATCCTGTTGTGAGGCTGCAAATTAATATTCTTTAATGTGCCGGCTTCGAAATACACGGCAAGTTTCCAGCTGTTGAGCGCCTCTATGTGCACCTCCCTGGCCTTAATTTTGTTACTGTTCATGAAGAAACTAATCTGCAGAAAGTAATTTTATTGATGAACCAGATTCCCAGAAAAGTATGCTTACCGAATGGTTTGTTACGAACCATTCCGTAAAAAAGCATATTCTAGACTAGAGGGCGGCTATCTCCTATCATCCCTCTTTCCCTGTAGGCACTCACAAGTCCATCCTATTCCACCAGGCTAGATGGCAGTGCTTCTTTCTCCTGCTCGAAGGTTTGGTTTCTCTGAAGTGCGCATATACTTGGCTAGACCCTGACCCCATATCTGACTGACCTTGGCTACCTTTCTTTCCTGCTTTAGTTCTCTATTTCTTGTGATTTCCATTAGGGCTTGTCTGACCATCCGATCTGCCCCTACTCTACATAAGAACGGCGCTAAATAAGGCAAAGAGAATCTCTCCTCCTTGCCCTAAATACGCTCTTTGTGCCCTTCAAGCTTGCTGCTGTGGGTAAGAAAAGAACCAACATCGTTCTAGCCAGCTAGTGAGAGTTTCCCCATTTTTTCTTGGATCTGGCTAATCCATTTTCAGGTTTTCCTTCCATCCATGCTGCTGGTGTATAGTCTGACTAGCTGGGGCTGCCCTATCAAGTAGAGACAAGACCTGCTGTTGAACCTTGGCAGTGGAATCCAAGAGATAAGAAAATCAGTAGTAGAGAGATAAGAGAACGGGATTCAAAGCTGCCGTAGTAGTAGTGGAAATAAGATGGGAATTCTTGTATCCACCTTCTTCCCCGAAGAACTCTAACCACTGCTTTCTTCCAATAACAACGAAAACCACTGCTTTCTCCAACACCTGGCTAAGATGAGTTCATTCCTAGGCCGGGAAGAGCTCTGAAAAGTTTGTGTATTGATTTTTAGTTCGTATCTGCATGAAGAAGAAAAGGTGTCTCTATTTTCCTATATTTGGTAGCTGAGTAGATAAGTACAAGTAAATGTAGCCTTTAGTTGTAATGGTTCCTTTTGGCCTTGAAAGATTGGCAGGTAAAGTGGTGCCATTTGTTTAGGCCTATCTTTCTTTCTTTTGTGCAAGAGAAGTCTATAGATGATAAGTGAAGTGAATAGAAGAGAAGTAACCAGTATTGGACAAGGTTGCCTGTACTGCTAATGGGTCCTCCCTTGAAAGAAGGTAATTGGTATCCTTTTTCGTATATATATTTTACAAGAGAAGTAGCTGTAATGCTAGCCAGTAGTGGTAATGCTTCGGCCTTTAGTTGCACAGGTATTGGTTCGTTATCCAGTTTCGAAAAACTGAACTATCTTCCTCTCCTTCCAGTCGAGCATTCCATCCTCAACTAACTAATTCCTTACTCTTTTTGTATTGTAGTACCTGGATTCCGCATTTAGTTTCAAAAATGCTAAGTGGGTGTAACAACTCATTGAGTTGACTTGCGAGGTGAACACCTTTTGCCATTCTCATCCTTGAGGGATCATTTCTTGTGTGGTTTGCTAATCAAGTCCCAAATAAGAAGAAGAAAGAGAATGGTTCTATTAGATGAGTTTGAGTTTGAAGCGAGGGTGCAACGATGTGTGAAACGATGTTCTAATGCCAACCAGCTCCTCACTCCGTGCCTCACCATATGGCGCATTGACACTACTATTCCCATCCTGAGCTCTTTTCCCTGTTCACAAGTACGGCAAATTTCGCAAGATATGAGGCGGAAGACACGTACACTTGGATGTTCATACGAATATGGTCTTGTACGCTTACTTTTCAGTTTGATTACATCCATTGGAATGAGATTTAGGTCCATCCGTCCGTTACAAGAGCCAGTCAAGACGGCCAAAGCTCTTTCTTTTCGGGAAGCTCTCAACAAGTAGATACTTTACAGGCCTTTAATAATTAAAACTTCTAATGTTTCCACTATTTGCATTGAACCCACTATTTGCATTGAACAAGGCTCGCTCAACCACACACACCCGCTTTGCACTACACTGGCGCGAGAAAGACAGTCCGGTTCAGGCGCTTAAATCAAAGCTTTCACTGGAGTCATACCAACGTGGCTTATAATCAAAGGGAACCCATGTGGCACAAGTCGAATGCTTAACACAAGCTCATTTTGGGATGCTTTATGATTTAAAAGGCCGTCTCCCTGAGAGAGCCAGGGGAAGGCAAGCTCCTCTTGATAGCTTGAATTGGTTTCCTCAATAGAAGGTTGTGGCTATGGGTCAAGGTGAACCCTTATCATTAACCAACAATCAGACTTTAGAGGAGGCGTTGCTGCCGAAGAAGTGCCCAACTCGGGTAAGCGAAAAAGTAGACTCCCGATCATGAAAGCGGGTCCATATTGCTTCGTTTCTGGAATGGCCGTGGGAACCTCTAAATACTCCCTCCTCTAAATACTCTGGGTAGCTGTCCAGGCCTCTCTTGGGTCGCCGAGAAGTAACAAGTATGGATCTGTTTATGCTTTATGGGCTGCCTAGCTGTTCTTTTGCACATGGAAAGCGTGATCATCTCCCTAACGGATAGTACAGTAAAGTAACGGAAAGGTACTGGGCAGGACTGGAAAGGTTCATACCTTATTGAGTTGTGAATAAGTTCATTTGTACGGGTTCGTTCTTTTAGAAGAGGCATTGCCTTGGATAGTGGTTCGTTAGTTCGGGTAAACGGATCGTTAGTTTCAGGTTTCGAATAAGAGGTCTCTTTTCCTATTGCCTGTCTTGTACTTATCTTCTCCAGTACAGCTATAAATATAGGATTAATGAGTCCACTTCTTTCTTGCTTGCTTTCTTTGAAACAAGGAACCTGTACCAGTACAACTACGGGAAACATTTACTTTCCTCCACTTGAAAGCGATAGGTTGCTAAATCCGAAATAAAACTAAGCAGCCGCCGCTTCAATAGGAAGCAGGAAGGAAATACGTACACTATCCATTTGTTTTCTTTCCTGTTCGCGGCCAAGGACTCTCCAACGTGCAAAAGACCAAGACTTTGTTCTGCTTATCGATCATTGACCGTATACGAATCATCAGGTCGCGAGGAGGGCAAGTCTCTTACAGTTGGAAAGTATATGGGCATCTCAAGAATGAACGAGTCCCGCGGTCCAATGATCCACCTATGTTTGTGTCGGATCTTATCCATGCTGCAACCAGGCCGTGGAATATGGAGGTGGTCAGAGAACATATGTATGAGATGGACGCCGAAGCAGTAGCGAACATTCCCATCAGTCATGTTGCCCAGCCGGAAAGAATGGAAGAGGATTTTTCGTATCACATTCGTACTGACTTAACAGGATCCGTCTCCCATAGTAATATTATGACAGTCTCTCTTGCCCCTTCGTACTTACTTGAAACAGGAATTTCTTGGTGCTCAACTGCTTATTCTGCTTTTCCTGGTACCGGTATAGATAGATAGAAAGCGCATTCAATCGAGAAAAGGATCAACTGATCTGATCCACCTCTTTACTTTTTTTTTGAAGTAGCTAGATTCAAGCAAGCATCCTAGCTTTCCCTAGAATCAGCTCTTTACTATCCTGCCCCAGGGGGTTTTTCGGGGACATTGAACCCTAGATTTAGAAGCTTTCCCAAACAAACCTTTTGACCAGGAAAAGGCATACCAAAGATTTTTGGAAAGACACATTGAAATGGAAGCTCTCGAACCTATTCCGAAGTAAGTTTAGGATGAGGTTTCCGATCCGGTTGGTGTTCCGACATCCCGAATCGAGGTGGCTCTAAACTCAGGTTTGCCTACCTCTCTAGTTACAGAGAGAGGAGAGGGGCTTCGTCTTTTTAGGTCTCTGAAAAGCCAGTTGACATGCGATCCAATCAAGGAGGCAGTACTTCTGCCTGAGTTCCTCTAGATCCTACTCGTCGGGATTACCGTGCTCCCGCAGGTTGTTCACCATGCGTTCCATAGCACTTTGACTTTCTATCTTTTACCATCTTGGAATCATGTAGAAGTAGATTGCTTTCATCGCGGGGTCATTCCTGAAGGTGGCTTGTACCAGCTCTTCGTCATCATAAATAGCAAGCCACTCCTTGTTTATTACTCCGCTTTTTCACTCTCTCATTCTTAGTTAACCATTTCATTCTATTTCTTCTGTGGTACTTTGAGTTTTGAACAATAGTTAGAATTTCTTATTAAGTGATTCCCCGGTTTTTGATCTTCTTTTAGCACATACATGCATACAGTAGGCCATGAATTCCTATTTGTGACATCTAACTTATTAGTACCATCAAACTCAGGGAACTTAGAATTTACTCTTCTTTCCTTGACTTTCCGAATTCTCTAATGGCTATCCCTTCGAGAAAAGAACCTTTCAGGAACAGAGAGAACCCTTCCCTCAAGCCAACCTAAGATCGATTTGCAGTGCAGAAAGGGAAATGAATCCTAATCTAAGCTAGGAACACCGACATCTTCTCTTACCAAAGACTTCTCTCTTTCTGTTTTAGGACTGGCCCCTTCCCCTGGATAAAGAAGCTAGATTCTCACCTGCCCCTGAGAAATGACTTGTCTGTCTCTAAAGCAAAGAGAGTTGTCTGTCTCTACTGGTATGGTAGTGCATCCCTTACAATCCTCGAAAGACTATGGTATGGTATGCAAAAAGATGGCGCCTTCACCACACCAAAAGAAAAGATCAAGCAGTAGTAGTCTAATAAGGCTACTGATCCTCTCCTCTAAAGGATATCGAATACGAACACACTCCACTTAGCCCGGAAACCTACGATCCCAGTCATATAGAGATTGCCAATCCAAGGCAGTAATCACCAGCAAACCTATGAAGCAACCCTGCCGCAAAGGTTCTCATCTCCCGGCAAGGAATGGCTCGCTGTTGTCTTGTCCTATCATCTTCTCAGCTCACTAATTTGGATTCGCAGAACGGGCCGGGATATTCCACTCTTATAGATGCACACTTCAGCAGAAAAGACAAACCTATGACTCACTCACTAACCTTTCCTAGCTTATACGATCACGGAAAGTTAGCCCAGAAAGGAGAGAAGCAGGTTTCCTTATACCAACACCCCTTCAAGCGAGGAACCATGCCCATGCCAACGGATTCTATGGAGAAAAAGGGATCTTCATCAGAGCAGTAAGCTATCCTCCTCGAATGCTTAGAGCTGCAGACATATCAAACCTGAACTCATCACTGGATGATCCCAGACCAACGGATGAAAGAATGATATAGAGATAGAGAAAGGGATATGAATCAAAAGAGAAGCTGGGAATCGGGAATGGTTACTACTTCCAAGGGCAGGGCACCAATGCTTCCTACTTATACAAACGATACAAGGCATGATATCCGGATTAGCGGAACAGGAACTCATGCTTCTAGTATGATCACTCAATCAGAGAAAACCTGAGCCTGAAAGCTAACAAGCAGGAAACCGGAGTCACTGGGAACTACTAGATTCTTGTGGACTGGCCTTCCCCTGGTTATAAGGACTAGAACTCATCCATACCCTTGAGCTTGACTTGACTGTCTATCAACTAAGCTAAGAACTATGACTAGTACCAAGTGTTGCACCCTTACCCAGCTTAGAAACAGGAACCGTTCCATCCAGCCTACTTACACTTACAACGGAAAAAGGGCTACTCTACCAGCGCTTCGCTCTAGCTCGTCTTTTCTGCACGAGAAAGGAAAATAAAGCATGGACAGGGTATTTCATTGAGTAGTTTAGGCAGAGCCATAGTCAGAGATTTCTCTCGATTCTTCATCTTAAGGGTAGCGTGCAATTCCAGTTTGGTCAGAGCCAGGGCCTGGGTTGTTTGTCGAGATTCTTGCTGTTAAAGCGGTTAAAACAGTTATTCCCCTGCTGTTGTTTGGGCAGTGGATTTAGCTTATTTTAAATGTCTCACCAGCCTGCCAACTACTTTATCAACTAACGGATTTGGGGAACAGAGAATCGAATTGAAGAGCAGTGAGTGCTGCCCATCTCTATTATTTGATGCGATTCTTGCTATTTTAGCTTAGGCTGGCTGTAGGTTTCTCGGGGATCTTCAGGAAAGTAGAGATGCGGGGTTGTTCCTTCTTTGAGATATGCATTTTTGGAATGCAGTGGTTGAGGCGGAAGAATCAGGAGCTCCTATGTATTCATCAGAGTAGCTATTCTTAGTCTGAGACACACATTTAGTTGATTTTTATCGAAGCACCTTCACTTGAATGAACATATAATGACCATGGGAGGCACAGTCCTAGCTATGCACCGAAACAACTATCTTTGGACTCTCTTCTCTGAAAGCTAAGAAACAGTCTGTCTGCACGAGTAATCCTCTCTTCCCCGAAGAGAGGATTACTCGGAACTCGCCGAAGTACTACTACTAGACAATAGAACCTGATCTCGCCGAAGTACTACTACTAGACAATAGAACCGAACTCGCTTCATAACCATAGGATTGATAGGAACTATCGGAAGTCCCACTACTATACAACAAGAACCTCGAAACAACCTCGAACCGGGATTCGCATCAGGAAAGTACCACTCCTCAACACTAGACCCGGGACTCGCTTCCGTACCAACTCGAACTGTCGATATCTCATGAACACTCCTATACGAATACGATATAACGAGATCTCAGGAACACTTCTACAGGCCAAGAACTCTATTGATATCGATGGAACACTCCTAAAACAATAGAACAGTATTGATCGAAGGAAGGCGACACAAGAGCAGCTGGAGATCGATGGCACACTCCTAAAACCTTTGAACAGTCGAGATCGATGGCAGGCCACACTCGAACATTAGTGATCGATGGCCGGTCATATCATTTGAGAACATTATCTATCTCAGGAAGGCCACACTCGAACAGTAGTTATGTTATCTCAGAGGAAGGTTCGATCCTAGGTTTCTCAGGCAGGTCATATCCTAGGTTATCATGTCCGGACGGAGGAGGAGTGATCATTTGTTCTAACTATTATGTCCGTAGATCATTTCTTATCCCAAACCTATCATGTCCGTGGATCAGTTGTTATCACTAGCTCTGGCATGTCCGTGGATCAGTGGTTCTAACAGGCACTATCATGTCCGTATATAAGTGGTTCTCACAAGAGAGTCCAGTCCGTAAGGAGGAGTTATTACCGTAATGAGGAGTTATTAAATATATCATCCAGGAGGAGGAATCAATAGGGGATTTTCCCTAGATCGAAAGAAGTTCCTAGATCGAAAGATGTACCTAGATCGGAAGATGTCCCTCGTTATCAATAAGTCCTAGATCGAAACCAAGAATCTGTCTTATTATTCGTCCATCTATCAACCTCGATATCAAGAAAGTGCCGAGGAAGAGACCCTTAATCCTAGTTCATCTGAGGAAGAGAAGAAAGTATACGAACAACGTGGAATTGATATGGCTGTTTTACTTTGAAGGGAACAGGGATAACAAGCAAGGGTTAATATGTCGTATACTCATTAAGGAAAGAAGAAATCAACTTGAGAGGTAGAAGGGTTCTTCCCTGGGAGGGAAGGTTCCGGATACCGGAGCTATGCCTATGAGAAAGGACTTTCTTTTGACACTACTCTTTTTATACAAACAGGAGATACGATCACATGAAGAAAGGGAAGATAGGATTGAGATATGAAGAGAATTCTGAAGAGGAGTCCTCTCGGGATGCCTAGCCTGAATATGATCAGTGTGGAATGAAGCTAAGGTACTACTATCTCTATGATTAATAGCTAAGGCACTAGATTTCTATTAGCTATTCAGTCAAATAGGATCTATCTATCTCTATTCGCTAAGGCACTATATGCATGCTGGCGCATCAATTGAGGGTAGAGATGCTTTTCGCAATCGGGTTCGTCGGCATGATCCGATACCAAGATTTCCTTTTTTACATAATGAAGGTTTCGGATGACCCTGATTGGGTGACAGAAATGATAGACACCGTGGGGACGTCATCTAGACAAAAAGGGCCACTATTTAGGATACATTACCATCCATCCCGGTGTGACACCCATGGACTAAAGATACTAGTCTTCCTACATTGCATCTATTGGGTTGAGAGAGGATCCCCTTTCTCCTCAAAATCCTCCTTGTCCCGGATACTGACTTGCAATCCATTTCACAAGATTGACACTAGAATGAAAGAAGTAGAATACCTGAATCACCATCCTTTAAGGAATGAATCAAGTAAAGTATAGAAAGTGAAGAGGAAGACTCTCTTCGGGGAAGAGAGGATTACGAAGCATATGAATAGATATTGCTCTGTCTGCTTCCGTTCGTGGTAGGACATCCATCCCTCCCAAAGCAAGGCCTACGCCTCCTAATGTGGAGTGGAGTTTTTTGTGTAGTGTATGCATGCTCCTGCTCATGAGCTTGACTTGAGCACGGAACTGTTCTAAACTGGATTCATTCCAAGCCAAGGGATATGGTGAATCGTATTTCTCGACTCGATTTCTGGACTGGTGAGATGAACCCTCATCCTGTTTTAGCACTGGCCAGGTTCCATAAGAATAGGGATTTCTTCTTGAATCCGCTCTTCTTGCTAATGTCTTCACTTTAAAGGGATATAAGGCTGCGAGCCAACAAGTCGTTCGCTTAGAAAGCGCTAGCGGTCTTACTTAGCTGCCGGAAAGATGCCATTTCTCGATAGGGGCTCACAACACTCTTGAATGAATTGCTCAAGCGGAATCAGCTGCTAGTCTTTCCTTGGCTTGTAGTTTCAGCGAGATTAGCATTGGCTTGGTCTAAAGTAGCTCCAGATTCTCGGTCTTCCGGAATATCGAATAAGTCACTAACTAGAGGAGGGGCAACTAGAATAGAAGGTAGGGGACCCGGCAAGCCTAGTCGATAGGCAAGAGCTCACCTGAAAATGAAATGAATATGATTATGCCCTTAGAGCAGAGCGAGGGATAAGGAAAAGAGCTGGTATAGCAAGGTGCGGATAGGTCTCCTCTCCAGGCCAGATCTATTTGAAAGTCCCGGATAGGTCTCAGCATTCGAGGTTCGCCGCTTGATCTTTCCTATTCGAGAGGGCTAGCTTTCCTCCTTGTCTCCGGTTTCTTTGATGCCGCCGCTTTTCTTGTCTCGGCAAGTGGAAGAAGTTGTGCTTGTGAAGAGAATACTTGTACTGAGCTGCTGCTGTATACGTGGGAATACTTGTACTGTGCCGTGTTTCGTTCAGTAGTTCAATCAAGCTGCCGTGCCAGCCCGAAAGGAGACTTCGGATGTGAACTCATCTCATCTATTCCCAAGGCTAGGCTTGTCTGATCTTTTACTTTGAATCCTATGTTCCCTCGGATCCCCAGAACCCGTGTTTTAGGAGCTTTATCGCGCATTCCTTCTCTTTTTCGGGATCTGGGCCGTTGGATCGCTGCAAAGACGAGTTCGATCTAATTCATGCATAGGATCTTGCACCGGCACGCCAGATTGAACCTGGCCTGTTGCCCTCTTCTTTCGTCGAAAACAATGTTGCAAACCCTTCTCAGTATTGGACCTCGGCCCTCAACTCTAGAAAACTAGGAAATGCAAACCGGTATTCATAAGTTCAGTTAAGTAGCGCGAAGCCTGGATCAAACCCTTACCTACGGATTCTATCCTGAATGGAAATCTGGCACAACCATAGGAAGTAGCATAAGAAACTGAAGCAAGAACCAGTCAAACTAGACTCGCACAGAAACCTTAGAGTCATCAAGGGAGCGCGACCTCTATCTAAACCGACGAACTGACCCCGCAAGATATCCGGATTTTCAGAAGAGGAAGGGCAGAAGCAAGGCACTGGAAACCAGATGCCTAACCCCCATCAAAGGAGCAAGCTTTCCTCATCAAGCGAGAACAACTGATATGATTCTAATGAGCGAGGACAGGTCGGATGGAGATTCGAAACTAATGAGCTATATGTACTGAATACGATTCTAGCAAGGAAGAGAAGGGGGCCCGCGGTGGAGCATGTGGTTGAATTCGATTCGATGCAAACAAAGAAGTAGAGGTTCGAGTGTGTATAGTTCCTATTGGCTATTTGACTTCATTCCTATTGCCATACATGAGGAGGGCCGGGCAGGCAAGATCCGAAGGCGGAGATTGAACTCAAGCATTATCGGCAGCCGAAGGAAATGATTGATATACAGCTGTATCGGCACCTTACAAGGTTAGATGCGCACTCGAAAGCTACCAAGGTTGTACGAATATAGGTATGAAGCAAGCAAGCGGCGAGATCAAGAATGCCAATCAATATACGTGAGTTCCAATCTGGCACAGACAATCTGAGAACCCTAAAACCCGGCAGCCTTTCCCGGCAGCCTTACCATGACCTCTAGTCCGTAGTAGGGGATGAGAGGAGAAGCGTCGAATCAGTCTGTATACTATACGACGAGCACACAGGGCGGCACTCTTAGCCTGAGCCTTCTTCCCAAGCTAAGCGAATCAAACAACTCACAGGAGACCTGCTAACCTATCAAACCGGAACAAGAAACCTGCCAGTCCAGAAGCAAGGGAAGCTTATATTCTACCTTGACTTGACTTGACTGATGGAGAATATAATATTGTTACTTCCAACTAGCGGCACTTTGACTGTTGGATCAAAGGCTGTAAGAAACATCACCATTGGAGGAGGAATCAAGGATCCAGCCAGGTCTATTTAGAAAGGTGCCGGGCTGGCAGAGTCCAGGAGTCTAACAGTGTGCATGCTTGGCCTGTTGACAGATGCTGCACTGTTTGATGAATGAATCAACCTCTTGTTTGAGCCCAGGAATTTCTTAGTGGCGAGTTTACAGATTCTTTGGTACGTAGCCTGAATCCCAGAGTGGCCTCCGAAAGCAGAGGAGTGAAAGGCACTCATTCTTTTTGTGTGTAGGGCAGGCACCCACCCAAATTCTTTTCTTATATCAGATGAGAGAGACCATCTGTCATAGAATACCCTTGGTCATTAGGACTGGCAATAGCCAACTCAGTGAGCCATTTCTGTGCTGTGGCATCCACCACATAAGAATTCACAACTTCTTGTATCCAGACTCTTTATCTTTATAAGTTAGTGGAAACCAAAGAAATATCAAGTTGTGACCAACTCGAGACAGAGCATGAGCTACCTTGTTGTCAGGACCTTTTTTGTACTGGAATGGAATTCTCTGGTTACCAGCCAGCTTGGTCATAGCCTTCCTTTGCAACTCAGTGGACAAATTCGGATCTTGTCAATGCCACAAGCTTTGAAGGTCAGTCCTAATAATGAATGGCATCCTGTGAAGATACCTTCTCTACTTATCAACATCAGCACCGCTCCAAATTGTTTTTTCTAAGTGGAGAGGCTGGCGTCTAGAGATACAGTCATGTTAGCACTGAGAGCTTTGCTAAAGTGCCGCAATTGGATGACTGTGAAAGGACTGCTCCCACACCTGTATCACAAGCATCAGTGTCAATCTCCAATGGCAACTCAGGGCGTCGCACTGGAGTCTTGGTCATGGCCTGTTTCAGAGTGCAGAAAGCTTTCTGGGCCAACCAAACAAACACGGCAACTTTATGATGCAACAAAGAGGTGAATGGTGACGCCATGATGCCATAATCTTGGACAAATTTCCTGCAAGAACCTTTTCAATAATCCTCGGAATAGCTCTCAGCTCAGTTCAAAAGTAGTTGGCACAGGCCAGTTGACAATGGCAGCAGTTTTCTAGGAATTGCAATTTCCACTCCTTTATCTGCGAGAATATGGCCAAGATACTCTAGCAGTTGCTGAGCCAAAATTAGCTGAATGGGAGAAAAGCGCCGTTGGTGCTGTCCTCTCCAATACCAACTTCAAGTGCTGCACATGGTCTTCTAGAGTACTGCTATCTATAAGGATCTCATCCATGAAGACCAAAACGAATTTCCTCATCCATTTGTGGAAAATGGAATGCATTAAGCACTGAAATGTGGCTGGAGCATTGGTGAGTCCAAAGGGGGGGCATGACCCTGAACTGCAAATGACCGTGGTGTGTCTTGTCTTAAAGGCAGTTTTGTGCTCATCTTGAAGCTATTGCCCTGGCACTTCAGAAATCCAGAATGGCAGGTCTAGCTTTGTCATTAGCTCCAGCAATTTCATCCAGGAACTCATCAGGCATGGGAAATTGGATGGTGGATGCATTTTCTAGTGGTCAGCAATGGCACATCTACCTCCCCAAGAAAGAATTCCCTGAAATAAGGACTGGCGCGTAGCGGTATTCAAAAATCGATTGTCAAGGCTCTTCTCTTTTGCTCCTGAATATCAATCGTTGGAAGAATTTGCATAAATTATTCAGTGGGATTATTTCAAAACTGGATTCATTGCCGAACTAGGAAAACTGGGAAGCCCCATGTGATAGTGAAACGCGCCGGGTGCCAGGGGAATTTGCTTATTACCTACGTCTCAGTTCTTAGAGGTCATAGTGCCGCTCTTTGCCTAGCCTCGCGCCTGCCTCTCACCTGAAAGGCCGAACAAAGGGGGAAGCTTGGTTTCCGCATATTTCCCTGGACTTTCAGAATATTTCCGAGCTATGAATGGTGCCAGGCAGGGAAGGATATCTCGGAACTAGAGCCGTCGTATACTATACTATTATTTCCGAAGGAGGAGCCTCGATATAATACTATTGAATGGATTGATTTCTTGGGGACATTGGATCAAAGCGCTGGGAATCATAGGAGCCAAAATATTGTTGATGCATAGAATGGGGTTGTGATGAAATTCTCTTGAACTGTGTATATGGGAGGGAGCTTGACTCAAATCCTGATTGTGGAATGCTGGATTCTTCCCGATCTTCATCATCATATCAAATTCATAGCCCTTCCTTCTGATGGATTCAGTTAGCATAGCAAAGCTCGCACTCTTCCTACCGGCGTATTTGGGTTGGTATTCGTAGGGAGCCCTGGCACGCTTTAGTTTAGGGTTATTGGTCTGGTACCTCAAAGTGATTCTTACAGGTTTTTGGACAAAATAGTCTTGTTGTGTCACCCCCGTGGAATATTGAACAGGCTGCTGATTAGCCGCGGCAACCCACCCAGTGAATAGAGCCAACCAAACGCATGAGGTTCCTCATACCGGTATATTTATGATCCCAGTATTCGAAGCAATTCTTGGTGACTTTATGGATGTCGTCACGAGTAATGATAGTCCCCGTCTTCTCATGTACATCTTCCTTGGTGCTATGTAGTGTTTTCCCGTAGACAATCGGCATCCAAATCTTTTGAACGATCCTGCGAGCAAAGAAATCGCACACCAATCCGCATTTGCACCCCGCATTTGGATTCCGTCCTTTAGACCTTCTTCAATGCTCTTCCTTCTATATAGATGCGGATATGATCCGGCTAACTAGACAAAATAGATTCCTAAAACGAGTTGGGTCAGGTCAGGAATTCGATTGTCTCATCTGAAGATCAACCAGAAAGGAACTTCTTCGCTGATAAGCACTAGCTGATGAGGGACCAACCACCCAAGATGCGCCGTAATCTTTGCTTTGTTCTAAGAGACGGTTATCCACTGGCAACATGACAGATACGGAAATGGGTTGGTTTCTAGCCATAATAGCGGCAGGTGGAAGGTGCCACAGAAACTGAATAAGCAGATTCCTACTGCGTATGAAAGTGTACACTTTTTTCCTTCTCTGGGGATAGCAAAGTCTCTAAACACTTCTTACCAACTTGCTTAGAGAAGCGGAATGGTCATTCCGTATATATTAGATTAGTAAGTGCCAGCAAGAAAACAGGTCTCAAGAGCTCAATGCGTACTGTGAAAGAAGCCCGCATTCCCACTCTTCTTTCCCACCAACAGCTGTACCACTAGCTCGAAGGTGGCCTTGGAAGTGCCAATCATATATTTATTTTTATAGAGATCAGCACTTTCCTATTCCGAGCGACAAATAAGATCTTTCATCCACTGGCATCATTCTAATTATCACCACCTGTGTCAAAGCCGGAATCAGAGTCCGTTTGTGGGAGGGCGCTGTCTGCGGTGCGCCTACCAAATTCGCTCACCACTCCCCCCACAAAACACTCTTAAATTTTCAGGGGCACGTTTTGGACCGAAGTAAAGGTCTTCTTTAGGAAAAGGATGACCTTTTTCCTTTTATGGTTACGGGATGATGGTGGTTGGTTTTCGTTTACAAGGTTTTCCGCAGAAGCGCTATGAAACGATTCTGGGGAAACTGTGTTTGTGTGATGATTGGTGGATGCCTCTTCCATAAGAAGTGCCTTTGAAATTCCCGTAACCGTAAAAGGTTCTTCTGCCGCATGGCTTTTACTTTCCCCATGGCCCATTCCTAGGTGCGCACAGTGGCCCTGCCGAAGTGTTTCCCAGATGACCTGTCCTAGACAAACCAAGTATCCAGTGAACACTTCGAAGAGTTCTTCCTTCGGAAGGAAGAAAAAGAAAGAAGAAATTTGTCCAATAGTGACGTTTCCAATACCGACAGCAGCTCCCGCTAATGCTATTGTAGCAGCTCCAGCACCAATTGACTTGGCCCCTTCTAACATCTAAAGAGAGTTGACATTGTTTCACGCTTTTCCTTCGCTGCTCTTTCCTGGATTTTTCGTTGATTCCTCAATCTTTTTCATTTGCATTGATATATGCGAAATATTCCTTGATAGATTCCATATTGTATTGATCACTGGCACCTGGGAATAGGCCCGGCCCTGTCCTGTAAGATCGATCGCATAAGATATCCACCCACAAAGGGAACTCAAATCCTAGGAAACAAGCTTATACGCCGCACATAAGCCTTAGATAAAGAGAAGCTAACAACCAACGGATGATATGATATCCAGATTAGAGTTCCTCTTCCTCTGCAAGCCAAGCCTGATTCGCTAATGGAGACAGAACGGAGTCATTTGGTGGAATCTTCGTACATAGAGGAAGGGAAAATCCTGCCGAGGCTATCTTGTTACTGTTACAGGCCTTGTAATGCTGACCTGTAAAGTAAACCTTCTATGGAGATGGCTACTAACCCTTCTTCACCTTCACTTTTATTTGGGAAAACGATTTGGCAACCTTGTCATACCAGATATGGGGCACCTATGAATCGAATTCTATAAATAGATCGACTAGAGACGGAAGAAAGCGGTTCGGCTGTATTGTATTGAGGAAATGCAATTTCTATAGGTAAGGCAAAGCGGATGCTTTTAAAGAAGCATCAGGTTCCATCTTTCTTTCGTTGGTTAAGCCACCTTTTTCTAAGAAAGATTTAAGTAATTCAGGATTAATAGTACTTAGAATGGCTTTTTCATATTGAGAAATTCTGTCTAGTGGCATTCGATCACAGAAGCCGTTGACAGCAG
>ERZ780667.1-NODE-1-length-74651-cov-469.935265_pt1 | contig 74651 bp, 50 predicted proteins | sample MGYA00375005_ERZ780667 | MGnify/ENA metagenome assembly ERZ780667 | reverse complement strand
GACTTCCCCATAAGGATTCGAAGCGTACCGAAGACTCGAAGGATACTGAAGATTTAAAGGATACCAAAGATTCAAAGGATTAGCTTTTTATAGGATAATAAATTCCAAATTTCAAAATTTAAGTGAAGAAGCTTATTTTTTCCCAAAAAGTAGATTCATAGTTTAATAAAGGAATACCTAAATATGAAAATAAGAGCTTCCGTTCGTAAAATTTGTACAAAATGTCGACTGATTCGTAGGCGTGGTCGAATTAGAGTCATTTGTTCCAATCCGAAGCATAAACAAAGACAGGGGTAATCTTTCGAAAAAGGAGCTTTCCTTTCTAAAAAGTAAAAAAAAGTACCCAGAGAAATGTACAAATTCCTAATCAAAGAATGAAAGTAAAGGATATATTTAACCCTGAAACGGATATCTTTGTATCTTTTTTTCTTTTTGTTATTTCTAACTCATATTTATGAGATAATAAAATATGACAAAAGCTATACCAAAAATAGGTTCACGTAAGAAAGTGCGTATTGGTTTGCGTAGGAATGCCCGTTTTAGTTTACGGAAAAGTGCACGGAGAATAACAAAAGGGGTTATTCATGTTCAAGCCAGTTTCAACAATACCATTATAACCGTTACAGACCCACAGGGTCGGGTGGTTTTCTGGTCCTCCGCAGGTACTTGTGGATTCAAAAGCTCAAGAAAAGCATCACCCTACGCTGGTCAAAGAACAGCAGTAGATGCTATTCGTACAGTGGGTTTGCAACGAGCAGAAGTTATGGTAAAAGGTGCTGGTAGCGGAAGAGATGCCGCATTACGAGCCATTGCTAAAAGTGGTGTACGGTTAAGTTGTATACGCGATGTAACACCTATGCCCCATAATGGATGTCGACCTCCTAAAAAAAGACGTCTGTAAAAAAATTAAACCGCTTTCAAGAGAAATAAACGATTCAATGATCAAATAATAATACTAGTCTGTTATGGTTCAAGAGGAGGTAACAGGATCCACCCAAACACTAGAGTGGAAGTGTGTTGAATCAAGAGTAGATAGTAAGCGTCTTTATTATGGTCGTTTCATTCTGTCCCCACTTAGAAAAGGTCAAGCGGATACTGTCGGTATTGCCTTGCGAAGAGCTTTACTTGGAGAAATAGAAGGAACATGTATCACACGCGCCAAATTTGGGAACGTGCCGCACGAATATTCTACAATAGTAGGTATTGAAGAATCCATACAAGAAATTTTACTAAATTTGAAAGATATTGTATTGAGAAGTAATCTCTATGGAGTTAGAGACGCATCAATTTGCGTCAAAGGTCCTAGATACATAACCGCTCAAGATATAATCTTACCGCCTTCCGTAGAAATCGTTGATACGACACAACCTATAGCTAACTTGAGAGAGCCCATTGATTTCTATATTGAGTTACAGATCAAGAGAGATCGCGGATATCATACGGAACTCAGAAAGAACTCTCAAGATGGAAGTTATCCTATAGATGCTGTATCCATGCCTGTTCGAAATGTGAATTATAGTATTTTTTCTTGTGGGAATGGAAATGAAAAACACGAGATACTTTTTCTCGAAATATGGACGAATGGAAGTTTAACTCCTAAAGAAGCGCTTTATGAAGCTTCTCGTAATTTGATTGATTTATTTCTTCCTTTTCTACACGCAGAGGAAGAGGGCACTAGTTTCGAAGAAAATAAAAACAGATTTACTCCACCCCTTTTAACCTTTCAAAAAAGATTCACGAATCTAAAGAAAAACAAAAAAGGAATTCCATTGAATTGTATTTTTATTGATCAATTAGAATTGCCTTCTAGAACGTATAATTGTCTCAAAAGGGCCAATATACATACACTATTGGACCTTTTGAGTAAGACTGAAGAAGATCTTATGAGAATTGACAGCTTTCGTATGGAAGATGGAAAACTTATATGGGCCACTCTAGAGAAGCATCTCCCAATTAATTTACCTAAGAATAAGTTCTCGCTTTAAATCCATTACAATTTTTTCCTCTTTTTCTTTTTCGAGTTAGAATAAAAAGAAAACAATTTTGCATCTTTGGCACAATCTATATTTTCGCGAAATGGATCATAATAAAATAGATTTTAGGTATCTAGGGAAGATTCACTTGGAAGTAACTATTTCCTAGATACACATGCAGGGGGCTTCGCGGTTGAATGAATCAACTGGAAAAATCCCTAAAAAAGACCTAAAGTTAAGGATTTATCAATGGGTAATGTTGCTCCAATACCTAACCAAAGAGCTACTGCAGTACCGATTAAAAAAACGGTCGTAGCTACTGGGCGACGAAATGGATTTTGGAATTTATTGACATTCTCGAGAAAGGGTACTGTTAATAAGCCTGTTGGCACAGAAACCATTAAGAGAACGCCCAATAACTTATTGGGTACTGTACGGAGTATTTGAAACACGGGAAAGAAATACCACTCGGGTAATATTTCCAGAGGAGTTGCAAACGGATCCGCCGGTTCACCAATCATTGACGGCTCGAGAACCGCTAAACCTACATTACATGCAATAGTACCTAGAATTACTACTGGAAAAATGTATAAAAGATCGTTGGGCCATGCGGGTTCCCCATAATAATTATGTCCCATCCCTTTAGCTAATTTTGCTCTTAATACAGGATCATTTAAGTCAGGTTTCTTTGTTATTGGGATAGGTGAATTCTTTAGGATCCATCCCCCAAAGGAACCGGACATGAGAATTTTTCATCATCCGGCTCGAGCAAGAATGAAAGAAATAAGATAATAGAATAGGTTATATAATGACTCAATGAATCAAGGTAAGAAAAGCTTTATCAGATTATCTTTTCTGAGGTTCCGCCTATAACTACTCATTGAAAAGAATCCTATTCTTATGCGTAAATGCTCAATATCCAAGTGGGCTTACAAATTTGATCATGATCAATTGCTTTGTGGATTGTCTCTTGATTAGTTGGTGTTTATCCCCTCAATATCGCAAATTTCTTACATCCAAACAAAGTATTTACTTGTTACTAATAAAAAATCAAAAAGTTTAGCCTACGTTCTTCTTTAGATCCCTTCTTTTACTCCGATAGTATTGCGGATCGAAATCGATGCAAAGAAAATGAATGCATTTCCATACTATAATAAAAAGTAAGTGTAATAAATATAGAATTGGATCATATCACATGACTTATTCCATTTATACTCTATGGGATCTTACGGAGCCTGTTCATGGATGACATGGTTGGGGTATGATCATAGAAAATATTCTCCTCGAATGAACCAGCCTATCCTTCCTAGATAGGGGACTTACGTATTGATTGGATGCGGAGACACCTTTGGTCGTGAATTCTAATGCGGCAGATCCAATTCTCTATCTGCATGGCCAAATCAATAATTCAAGTCACACACTCCCATAATCTGCCTTATTTTCTTTCGTAAAATTAACTTCAACTATTTGTATCAAAATACTTAAAATATTTGTATACTTCAAAGTTGAAGAGAAGTATCTAAATGACATGTCTTATTTTACAATAACCCATGTTTGTAGCAATGAAATACCACAACCTACCCGATATAATATCTGAGAATTCAAATTTTCTATGATATGGCTTCCCTATAAAGGACCTGAAATACCTTGCTTACGTATCATTGGAAAGTGCATTAACATAAATACAGCAGTAAGCAGAGGCAGTACAAAGGTATGTAAACTATAAAAACGAGTCAAAGTGGATTGGCCCACACTAGCACTTCCACGTAATAATTCCACTAAAGGGGATCCTATTACCGGAATCGCTTCAGGTACACCTGTCACAATTTTGACTGCCCAATAACCAATTTGATCCCAAGGCAAAGAATAACCAGTTACGCCAAATGATGCAGTCAATACAGCCAAAACCACACCTGTGACCCAAGTTAATTCACGGGGTTTTTTAAATCCACCTGTGAGATACACACGAAATACGTGCAGGATCATCATTAGAACCATCATACTTGCTGACCATCGATGAACTGATCGGATTAACCAACCAAAGTTGGCCTCCGTCATTATATATTGAACGGAGGAAAAAGCCTCTGTAACGGTTGGTCGGTAGTAAAAAGTCATAGCAAAACCGGTAGCGACTTGTACTAGAAAACAAGTAAGTGTAATCCCCCCTAAACAATAAAATATGTTGACATGAGGAGGAACATATTTACTAGTTATATCATCCGCAATTGCCTGAATCTCAAGACGTTCCTCAAACCAATCATATACTTTATTGAGATAGGTAACTAGCCCGACTCCCCCTCCGAGAACCGTATATGAAAATTTCATCTCGTACGGCTCAAGCAGAAACACACAAATTTTCAACGGATATTAGAAAAAAAGGTTTAAAACTCCATCAACCACAGGATTGTATCTATTTGCCTTGAAGATATTAAATAAGAAAAATCCTTAATTTCTTCTTTGTGATAATAATGCCAAAAAATCTCAAGTTGGCTCATCTGTCTTTCTTTCCCTTATGTTGATCATTAGAGGCCTCTTGACTTTTCTCTTCCCTATTTTTATTTATTTTACTTTTATTTATTTTACTAGTAAAATAAATAGTGGTTTTCTAATAGAAATTATCTTGTTGCGATCCTATGAATCAGTTCAATTAAAACCTTAGATTCATACTAGAGCCACGATGATTGAGTCTCAAGCTAAACAAAAGGCAAGGGTTCTTCGAATAAGAACCGCTTGATGATCATTTATTGAATTGGTGTAATGACTCGACAAAATCGAGAGAAAAAAAGTTTTCTTTTGGGCAAACAAAATTGGAAAGAAGAAAAGTTCTTTTTTTATTAAGAACTACTTTAATTTTTTTTTTTTTTCAGTCTGGTTGCGAGGTCTAAATAGTGAGTATGAATCATAGTTCCATTTTTTTTATTGATCTACTCTATGTATTTCGTGTTCCAGATACTAGGATAAATAATATCCGACGAATTAAAACCATCTTGATAGAGAGAACAGGCCCTTTCTATGTATTATCAATAGGATCAATTCTAACAAGTCACACACTCATATTCCAGAGATACCAAAACAAAAAAAATCCACGGTCGAACTACCAGAATGTCTAGAAATGTGGAGCTTAAAGCGGAAAGACCTTTTTTGGATGGAAAAACTATGACTTCATAGTTTTAGTTAGTAGAAACCTAATTCGTTAAAATTCCGTCCAGTAAAACAGAAGAATTATAAATTTCTAAAATGATAGATAGGAATATCGCGAATAAAGCCATTGCGACCCCCATAAAAGGAGTAGTCCCCCAACCCGGAGCTACTTTCCCATATTCTGAATTCAAGGGTTTCAATAAACTACCTGCGCCAGTCCGTTTTGGCTTAGGTCTAGAACTATCTTCAACGGTTTGTGTAGCCATAAATTCTATTTAATCATTGGTGTTGACTTTGTATACTATTCCGTTGTAGTTGTAAATACACGATCTTTTCATAGATCCATTGTAATCTTGAAATTCTATAAAAATGGAAACAGCAACTTTAGTCGCCATCTCCATATCTGGTTTACTTGTAAGCTTTACTGGGTATGCCTTATATACCGCGTTTGGGCAACCCTCTCAACAATTAAGAGATCCATTCGAAGAACATGGGGACTAATTGAAGTAAGAAGTCTCCCAGCTGGGAGACTTCTTACTTCAATTAAATTATTTCATTTTTTAGTCGGAACCTTAGGTGGTTCTCGGAAGAAGATAGCGAAAAAAATTATCCCTAAAGTCGAAACTAAAAGGAACGTATAAACCAATGCTTCCATAGATTCGATCGTGGTTTATTTACAATTATAACTTCCACACCTATTCATATTCACTTGTTATTTGGGATCATTTCCCATATAAAAAAAAACAAAAAGAATCAAATCAAAAAAGAGAGGCGAAAGATATCATAGCAATGTGGTATCAGATTGTCTGTCTCCTTGTAGTTGGATCCCCAACTTTTTGGAATGTTCCAAATTCCACTTGAGCGTCCAAGTCTGGATCAATACCAGCAAAAACATCTCGGAACAAGGTTCGAGCGCCATGCCAAATGTGTCCGAAAAAGAAGAGCAAAGCAAAGGTAGCATGACCAAAAGTGAACCAACCCCTTGGACTGCTGCGAAAAACACCATCAGATTTCAAAGTAGCTCGATCTAATTCAAAAATTTCCCCTAATTGAGCACGCCGAGCATATTTTTTTACAGTAGCAGGATCAGAATAACTTACTCCATTAAGTTCGCCACCATAGAACTCCACCGTTACGCCTACTTGTTCAACACTATATTTGGATTCTGCTCTTCTAAAAGGAACGTCCGCTCTCACAATTCCCTCTTCATCTACCAAAACTACCGGAAATGTTTCAAAAAAAGTAGGCATACGGCGTACAAAAAGCTCGCGTCCTTCTTTATCTCTAAAGACAGGATGTCCTAACCATCCAACAGCTATTCCATCCCCATTGTCCATTGAGCCTGCTCTGAATAATCCCCCCTTTGCCGGATTATTACCAATATAATCATAAAAGGCTAATTTTTCGGGAATTTTAGACCAAGCTTCTGATAAACTAAGATTTTCGGCTAAACCATCGCTAACTCTTCGATATATTTCTTGCTGAAAGTATCCCTGATCCCACTGATAACGAGTAGGCCCAAATAATTCGATTGGGGTCGTTGCTGACCCATACCACATAGTTCCGGCAACTACGAAAGCTGCAAAAAAAACAGCAGCGATACTACTGGAAAGTACAGTTTCAATATTGCCCATACGTAATCCTTTGTATAGACGTTGCGGCGGACGGACACTAAGATGGAATAGGCCCGCTAATATGCCCAATGTACCCGCAGCAATATGATGCGAAGCTATTCCTCCCGGAACGAAAGGATCAAAACCTTCTGCACCCCACGCAGGATTTACAGCTTGTACTTTTCCAGTTAGTCCGTAAGGATCGGACACCCATATCCCGGGGCCATATAAACCCGTTACATGAAATGCACCAAAGCCAAAACAAGCCACCCCTGCAAGAAATAAATGAATTCCAAAGATCTTGGGCAAATCCAAAGAAGGTTTTCCCGTCCGCTCATCACAGAATATTTCTAGGTCCCAATATACCCAATGCCAGATAGCTGCCAAGAAACACAAGCCAGAAAACACAATATGCGCACCTGCCACACCTTCATAACTCCAAATACCCGGATTCGTTACAGTTCCTCCTGAAATACTCCAACCACCCCACGAATTGGTTATTCCTAAACGAGTCATGAAGGGGATGACGAACATACCTTGCCTCCACATTGGATCCAGAACAGGATCAGAGGGATCAAAAACCGCTAATTCGTATAAAGCCATCGAGCCAGCCCAACCAGAAACTAGAGCTGTGTGCATTATATGCACCGAAAGCAATCGACCCGGATCATTCAATACGACAGTATGAACACGATACCAAGGCAAACCCATGGAAATACCCCTTTAGCAAAGAAAAATAGACACGATGTCGCTTTATTTTATCGCATTGGAAAAAACTATTCATACATATCCTATGTACCTAACCCTTCCAGGGGATTCTATGTCAGAAAGCGTGAATATTTATTTCATTCCATTAAAAATAACAAGCCAATTCTGTTTGTAAGAAGAAAGAGAAGCAGATCTATTCTATACTCGATAAGTGCCAATATGCAATGGGTAGCTTGGGCTATTTTGAAAAACGAAGAATAGATCCCTAATCCCTCTTTCTTTGTTTATCATTCGAATCACAGATTCCTTTTTCTTTATTCAATCTGTCTTACCTTCCTTATATGTATAATTTTTCAATCTCTGTATTAATAGAATGTATAGTATTCTTATAGAATAAGAAAAAAATGAAAATAATAAACTGCGGATTCTTTCTTTCTCTTCCATTCTTAAGTTTCCATATTAAAGTGTAGTTTCCTTACTTAAATTTAATAATATTAATCTAATATGCCCATTGGTGTTCCAAAAGTACCTTACCGGATTCCCGGAGATGAAGAAGCGACTTGGGTTGACTTATACAATGTTATGTATCGAGAAAGGACACTTTTTTTAGGTCAAGAGATTCGTTGCGAGATCACGAATCATATTACAGGTCTGATGGTATATCTCAGTATAGAAGATGGAATTAGCGATATTTTTTTGTTTATAAACTCCCCTGGCGGGTGGCTAATCTCAGGAATGGCCATTTTTGATACGATGCAAACGGTGACACCTGATATATATACAATATGCCTCGGAATAGCCGCGTCCATGGCCTCCTTCATTCTGCTTGGAGGAGAACCCACCAAACGTATAGCATTCCCTCACGCTAGGATTATGCTTCACCAACCTGCTAGTGCTTATTATCGGGCAAGGACACCAGAATTTTTACTAGAAGTGGAAGAGTTACACAAAGTTCGCGAAATGATCACAAGGGTTTATGCACTAAGAACAGGCAAGCCTTTTTGGGTTGTATCCGAAGACATGGAAAGGGATGTTTTTATGTCAGCAGACGAAGCCAAAGCTTATGGACTTGTCGATATTGTAGGGGATGAAATGATTGACGAGCACTGCGATACTGATCCAGTGTGGTTTCCAGAAATGTTTAAGGATTGGTAGTGGCTGGATTTCTTGTAAATTTATTTCAAACCTAAATTCGGGTTTTATGCTATTTTATAGAAAATAGAAATACTTCATGATGATGAATCATCAGGTTAAGATCAATCTAAACCAATCCATTTTTTCTATATACATACGACATGCCAACGGTTAAACAACTTATTAGAAATGCAAGACAGCCAATACGAAATGCTAGAAAATCGGCCGCGCTTAAGGGATGTCCTCAGCGTCGAGGAACATGTGCTAGGGTGTATGTGCGACTCGTTCAGATCATGAGTTCAAACAAATAAGAAAATTTTTGAAGTATCCATGATCGGTACCAACGAATAGGATAGAGAAGCTTTATCCTAGATTTCTATGGTATATGGAATTTATGGTTTCCTTTGGTGCAAATCCAATCATCTAGATTGGAAGAAGCAATTCCCCCATTGGTAGCAAATGGTTATCGATTAAGCGGAGGAAATAGTAATAAAAAGAAAAGGCTTATGCTCCTTTATCTTAAAAGAACGGACTAAAGGGCCAGCTACTTAGCTAACTTTCATAATTAAATACCGTCACTGTATGAATAACTCTTATTTATTGTGAAAAGAGCTATTTACTCTATAATGGATAGGTAGAGCCAAAGACTGTGAACTATACAAGTTCACAATACCTTTTGATGAAAGAAAGGGCTCCGGTGTATAGAGAGGGCCTCGCCGTTTAAAAGAGAACCATAGAAACGATGGAACCCGCTGTTTTTTTAGTATCGTTAGAATTTGTTATTTCTATGCGAAATAACTGAAGGAGATATAATAAAAAATCGTGGTTGGGAAGGTTATAGTAGCAAAAGCCATTGGAATTAATATTTTATATATCGGAATAATCCGTTTTGTTATTAATGGGAAAAAGAGCGGTTAAAAGAAGAGAAATCATTATTTATTCATTAAGGTTAATTTTATTCAATGACCAGAGTTCCGCGAGGATATATAGCTCGGAGACGACGAACAAAAATGCGTTCATTTGCCTCAAACTTTAGAGGGGCTCATTTAAGACTTAATCGAATGATTACTCAACAAGTAAGAAGAGCTTTTGTTTCTTCTCATCGAGATAGAGGTAGGCAAAAGAGGGATTTTCGTCGTTTGTGGATCACTCGGATAAACGCAGCAACACGGATATATAAAGTATTCAATAGTTATAGTAAATTAATACACAATCTGTACAAAAAGGAATTGATTCTTAATCGTAAAATGCTTGCGCAAGTAGCTGTATTAAATCCAAATAATCTTTACACGATTTCCAATAAAATTAAAATAAAGACCATCAATTAAAGAGATAAAAAAGTAATATACAGGAATAATTAAAACCGAATTCCCGGAGAGGGGACTCCGGGAAGATCCAATAAATTAAAATAAAGTGGTAGGAATCAACGAGCATGTTGCAATAAATAAAAAAACTATTTATTTTTTCCCATTTCTTTTCTTATAACAAACAAAAGAATCTAAACTGGATTACTTTATTTCTATTATTTATATATGAGTCTGACCCTTCCAAATAAAACATCAACAATCGGAACTTAAGCTCCGATTGTTGTTTCTTAAATTCTGGTTGGAGTTTCTTAAATTTCGATTGGAATTGAACTTTTGTGTTAATTGAGGAATATGTCTATTTTTTCTGTGTCTAGGACCAGTAATTATTGAAATTGACTGGGCTTGAAATTGCTTCTCATTCTCATAGTTACGAAATGGTAAGAAAGATAAAATACGAGCCTGTTTTATAGCAAGAGTAATTAATCGTTGTTGTTTCAAGGTTAATCTATTTATTCGTCTGGATAATATTTTTCCTTGTTCGCTAATAAATCGATTAATTAAACTCATGTTTCTATAATCAATTCGATCCCCCGGACCAATTCGGGAACGCCTACGAAAAGGTTGTTTGGATTTACGAAAAGGTTGTTTTAATTTACGAAAAGGTTGCTTGGATTTATGAAAAGTTTGCTTAGATTTACGAAAAGGTTGTTTAGATATATACATGATTTATTCCTTATTTTAAAATTTGAAAAAAAAAATGGATTTCTTTATTTTTTTATTTTAGTAATTTTTGATCCAGAAGAAGTAGTCTTTCTTTGGTCCATATATTAATATTATTTGATTCATATACTATAATATATAAATTTAAAAATATAAAAAAATATAAAAAAACCTCTATACATATGAAATAATATCTACCAAAAATGGATTTGTATTTTTGATTCTATCTATGTTCTATATATTAAATAATAAATTCTTACTCTTTCTATTCTTTAGAAAAATTAAAAACACGATGCTCCTATTTCTTTATTTCATTATGAGTCGTATGCTTGCGGCAATAACGACAAAATTTTCTTAATTCTAATTGTCCGGGTGTATTGTGGCGATTCTTTTGAGTACTATATCTAGAAATCCCCGTCAATTCCTTATTGGTACCCTTTCGAACACAACTGATACATTCCAAAATCACTCTGATTCTAACATCTTTGCCCTTGGCCATGAACCTCCTTTCCTTTTTGGATCGACTTAACTTAATTCTTATACCTGTTCTTTTATTCTTCTATACTGGATCCGAAAAAGAAGAATAAAATCCAATAGAATAAAAAAAAATGGAGAAATAATTAAAGAATACAATCCTTGTCGAATTAGCAAGGATTTTGCTTCGAAATCCTTTCATTTAAATTTAAGTAGCAAGGCCGACTCTTTCTATGCTCGAATTTATGAGGCCTGACTTAGCTTGGACACCGCTTTTAATCAAATTTATGTTTTCTTCCAAAACGATATTTACCAAATTTTTGATGATTCTGAGGTTCAACCTAATCCATCTTTTCTTTCTTTTTGCTTCGTATACTAAAAAAGGATTGAAAGAAAATTTTCGTCATGTCACGAAGAATTCTATCTCTCGTAGAGGAATAACTAGAATTAAAAAAAGGGGAATGACAAAGCATCTGGGAATAAACGATTAATTTCTATCAATAAACCTGCTAAAGCCCCAAACCATAGAGTACTTAGCACGGGTGCTACAGAGAGATATGTTTTTATATCCTGCATTGAAAATCCTCCTTCCTTATTGAAATACATATATGATCAGATACTCTTGCCCAAGATCGTTTGTATTTCTTTATTTAGGCGAAATTCCTAATTAAAAAAAACAAAATAAATATTCTATATATATAAAATGAACCATATATAAGAGATTTTCCTATCCCTAAAAAGGAAAAAGATGACCCATTCTTCCTATACATTACTAAGGAATAGTAATCTTTCTTTTATAGGCGAAATTCAACTGGATTTTAGATATATACCCTTCCTTGATTATATAAGACCAAAAACAAGAAATGACAAGAAAGTTCTATTCTATATAGGTAGAGAAATAGAAAAAAATTAGGATGTGGAAAACAAGAAAGGAATTGTGTACAATGGCATTGTACAACAATTTGAAAAAAGGGATGTAGCGCAGCTTGGTAGCGCGTTTGTTTTGGGTACAAAATGTCACAGGTTCAAATCCTGTCATCCCTACCTATTAATTCTCGCTTCTTTATGGGCAGTAGCGGGGAGATCGATTAAAGTGGGTATAACTTGAATTTGTAGATACTATACGGACGTGAGACACGTTAAGAGTAGAAAAGGATTTTCTTTTTGTTTTGAAAGCGCTCTTAGTTCAGTTTGGTAGAACGCGGGTCTCCAAAACCCGATGTCGTAGGTTCAAATCCTACAGAGCGTGATTCCATATATCTTATGTCAAAACAGAGTAAAATAACTTAAAAAAAAACAAAGTAGAATTGCAACTCCAATTTGACCTCCTCCAGACCAGAGAAGAGAGGAGGTCAATCAAAAAAGAAATATTACTCAATCAAAGATCCAACTGATCCCCACGCCTGTATTGCAAATACGCAGTCACGAATAATCCCGCTAAAGTAATAGGAATTAGGCCTAAGACGATTCCAAATAGAAAAACTTCAATCATTTCGATTTGTTCGAGGGGATAAAAAAAGAGGTACGATCTATCTCTAAATAATAGTCTAAATTATCCACGAATCTCAATGACCAAGAAAAGAATTGGTAATTAGTGCGGAAAAGAGTCTAGAATGCCAGGAATCCAAAAGATTCTTCTTTTCTGACTTATTCATTCAATTCATTTCAAATAAGACGTATCTTGTTCAAGCCAATAAATAGAGCTGGGGTTATAGTTAAAGCAGCCAGTAGAAAACCGAAATAACTAGTTATAGTAAGCATGAAGGGGTTAAATTCCATTTATTTTTTTACTACACTACATATGTTGGTAAAGCACTTACCTAAGTTATGGAAAATTCATAATTCATCGGTTATTTTAGATAATACTAAAAAACAAGATAGAGTGAGATACAAAGGTGTAAAAGAAAATCGATTCATCAGACGGGACATGAGTCCCTAATGCCGAATCAAGAGATTTGTTGTGGAATTTGTCATTTAAGTAAAGTAATAATATTAAGAACTAGATCATCTAACCCCATTGAAAAATATTGAAAAATGAAATTGGATTTTCGGGGGAATTTTGGAATAAAAGATTAATAAAGAATTTAATTTGAAAAAAGTTCTTTCTATTTCGGATTATTTCTTTTTCAATAGGATGGATTACATCCTCTTTTTGGAGCAAACGGTTAAATATTCCCCTATTCCTTCTTATTTTAACTCATTGTATTCCATATGGAATAAGAGGAGAAGAAAACCATTCCACGACTCCCGAAGGCCCCCCCTGAAAAAGGGAAAAATTTACTTTATTTTTATTTATTCATTTTTCGAACCCCAACCAAAGTAGATTCGAAGACGAGTTACTTCAATTATCTTTTTTTTTTTTTTTTTAGTTCTATCTTCTATCTTTCCCTATTTCATCTCGTAAAGTTACATACTTGCAGTTTGGTTAAGAAAGTTAGACCTAATCCAACAAACAAGATAGGATTGGATTGATTACGAATCTTGATTCTTCAAAGAATGTATTCCGTTTCTTTCATAAAGGATTATCTACTATTCGATTTTCTATTTTTTAGATAGTATTTTATACTAACCAATTTAATTCTTTAAAGGGAAAAGTTGGATTCGAATAAAACTTTTAACTAAAAAGGGATAGATTTCGCATATACTTATCCTTGTATTGCGTCAATATGAGAATATCCTTCCTAAATTCTTTATCCAAACCTATTGATCATTAACTTTGATTTTCCCAAGATCCTGGTCACTATTCCAAATTAAATTATTCTACTCTTACCAAGACAATGAAAATAAGTAGGACCCCTAAAATTGGGGTTTCTATTTATGCCTTGAATAACATGTAGTTTCCCTATAGACAAAGAACAAAGAAGAAAAAAAGGGAATTCTGTTTCGGGATCAAACCAAACAGGATTGCTGTGCCATAGGAAGGATAGCTATACTAATTCGGTATACTCAAAATACACCTTTGGTACAAAATTGACAATCTCACAAGGATGAAATATCAGTAATTTTCTATTTACTGGTCGATCCCATCTTTTACGGAATCAATTCCTTTTTTGAATGTACAAAAATTTGGGGAGCTCGGCATGTCTGGAAGCACGGGAGAACGTTCTTTTGCTGATATTATTACCAGTATTCGATACTGGGTTATTCATAGCATTACTATACCTTCCCTATTCATTGCGGGTTGGTTATTTGTCAGTACAGGTTTAGCTTATGACGTGTTTGGAAGTCCTCGACCAAACGAGTATTTCACGGAAAGCCGACAAGGAATTCCATTAATAACCGACCGTTTTGATTCTTTAGAACAACTAGATGAACTTAGTAGATCCTTTTAGGAGGCCCTCAATGACCATAGATCGAACCTATCCTATTTTTACAGTGCGATGGCTGGCTGTTCACGGATTAGCTGTACCCACGGTTTTTTTCTTGGGATCAATATCAGCAATGCAGTTCATCCAACGATAAACCAAATTCCAACTATAGAACTATGACACAATCAAACCCGAATGAACAAAATGTTGAATTAAATCGTACCAGTCTATACTGGGGTTTATTACTCATTTTTGTACTTGCTGTTTTATTTTCCAATTACTTCTTCAATTGAGAGAAAGAAAGAGAGTAGTAAGAATTCTCTTATCCCATTTGGAAGGATACCATCCTTATAACTATCCATGACTGTTTTTGTCTCTAGCATGACCACTTGAGAAAATGTGGAGGAAAGTAGGGGAAATGGCCGATACTACTGGAAGAATTCCTCTTTGGCTGATAGGTACTGTAACTGGTATTCTTGTGATTGGTTTAATAGGTGTTTTCTTTTACGGTTCGTATTCTGGATTGGGTTCATCTCTATAGTAATCGGAGGAGCCAGATTGTAAACATGAAAAAGTAGGAGCTTAGCGGGTCCTTACCCCCTTTATCTGATTAGAGCGGAAAGGACCCGCGGAATTCTTATAATATAACGCGATTTTAATCTATTCCATAATCTATAAATTGGTTACCTATTTCTATTTGTAAAAATAACAAAGAGAAAGCCTTTGCTTTGATGGTTAGAATGCTTCCATTTATTCTTTTGTTTGTTAATAATGTTAGTGAAGCAATCCGTTGGGGGGTTTAAAGCGCCCGCCTTTCGCCCATAAAATTGATTTACTTTACTCTTATGAAACAACAACAAAGAGTGGATCAATTAAGGATCCAATATTCTATTCCACAAAGGAAGTATCCTGCAAATCTTTGATTTAATTTAGAGTAATAAACTAATAAAACCTTAATCAAAACTACTCCACTAGCCTAAAAAAATCCACTAGCCTAAAAAAAACCACCCTTTAATGGAAGGGAAGGGTATATATTTTTTTTACAAAATTTCTGTAAGTTCGAAGTTGAACTTAATTAAAAAGTAAAGCAATTCTATCTGCTCACAAAAAATTTGTCCCCCGCCATACTTTCTTTCCCTCCGTTTGTCCACTATCGCGCTCGAACCTAAGCAAAGGAAGTCCAAGAGACAGACCCGAATAAAGAATAAATAGTAATCTTTGACAAAACAAAACAAATAAGAAGAAAAAGGATTCTTACTTCGATACAAGAAGAATCGACACAAGAAAAATCGACACAAGAAAAAGGCTTTTTTGCCTTTTTCTTGTGCCCAATAGAGGATTACGAAGACCTACAATTCCTACTAAAAGGACTTGTTTTGTTCCTTTTATTGTTCTCGCCTCTGCCTTGGATTCTCTTCTTTTGCATGAAATAGAAATAAGGAATTCCAGAAATCGAGACTTTTTACCAACTTAATGGTAAGAAATCCCGGGATCTAGAAATTCATTTCGTACAATTGAACCTTTTCGAACTGTTTCTTTTTGAGAACCAAAAAGACTTGTGCTAAAATAACAGATGCGAAAAAGAACAAAAGGCCTTGGACGCGTAATGGATCCTGAAGCACTATTTCCGCATCCCCCTGACCAAACCCTCCCACATTAGGATTGCTTGTTAATGGTTGATCAAGCTTGATTGATTCCCCTTCTGAAACAAGAAGTTCTGGCCCGGGAGGTATAATATCAATCACTTGGCGCCCATCCGACGCATCAACTATGGATATTTCATATCCCCCTTTTTCTTTACGTAGTATTTTTTTTACTATACCTGTTGACGTAGCATTATAGACCGTATTGTTACTCTTGCTACCATCAGGATAGATCTGTCCCCTTCCTCGGTTTCCCCCTACATATATGGGATATTTTAAGAAATGAACGTCTTTTTTCGTAGCGGGATCGGGGGAAAGAATGGGAAAGACAATTTCACTATATTTCTTACCGGGAACAGGGCCTATCACAAGAATATTTTTTTTATTGGGACGATAACTCTGAAAAGAGAGATTTCCTATCTTTTCTTTCAACTCAGGAGAAATACGGTCGGGCGGCGCTAATTCGAATCCCTCAGGCAAAATAAGAACAGCACCCACATTCAACCCTCCCTTTTTCCCATTAGCAAGAACTTGTTTAAGCTGCATATCATAAGGGATTCGAAGAACTGCTTCAAATACAGTATCGGGAAGCACAGCTTGGGGAACTTCAATATCCACGGGCTTATTAGCTAAATGGCAGTTGGCACATACAATTCGTCCAGTTGCTTCCCGCGGGTTTTCATAACCCTGCTGCGCAAAAATGGGATATGCATTTGAAATGGATGTCCGAGTTATTATGTATATCATGATCGATACAGAAATCGATCGAATCATCTGTTCCTTTAACCAAGAAAAAGTATTTCTATTTTCCATGTCCAATCGCGGATCCCGGAATTTCTACAATAAATTAGATAGGTAGCTAAGTTAATCTAGTTCCCTATAAACGAGTCTGTTGTCATTCTACTGCAACAGTTGTACTGGAATGATGAATACCTTGAACAGGTAGAAATAGAAAGAATTTTGCTAAAAAGAAAAGGGCTTTCTTTCTAAAGTAAGAAAAATGCTAATTTTATTAATATTAGGAAAGCTAATTATGCTTCACTAATTGAATGATAAATGACTACAAGCGAAGGAGATAGACGGTTTAAACAAAAAAAGACCCAAAATTTCAAACACGTGTCTAGAATAACAGGAAAACTACAAACAAAAATAGTGAAAATTAGCTCGTTAGGAGCCCATCCAAAATTGTTGTAGACCCAACGAATTAGTAGTTCCCAACCGCGGGTGGAGTGAAATCCAACAAAAAAATCAGTAACTAAAAGAATAAAAAAAGCTTTTATTGAGTCATTTAAGTTATAGAAGAATTCCTGAACCCAAGAATTCAAAATGACAAGTTCCTCTTTACCCAGAAAAAAGGAACCACTTAGAATAGCCAAACAGATTATATTTGTTGAGAAATGCAAAATGATATGGAGATGGTCCTCATTATCTATTTTGGCCAATTGTATTATTTCCTTCTGTATTCCTATAGGAAGTTTTTGTACATGTGTCTTCGGTTTTTCTTTTATCATTTCGTCCAAGAGAAAAAGCTCTTCTAATTCTATGAATCCTTCTAGAATCTTTTTCTCTTGAATATCCGTTAAGAGAGTTTCAGGTTGCCTGGTATTCCACCAATTCTTAATCCAAAGTTCTAGGCATTTGTTAAAAGAGAAAGAGACTCCCCAGGGCAAAAGTATGATAAATACAAGATATAGGAAAGAAGGCAATGCTTTCTTTTTTTTCATTTTTGATCTGTAAATTGAGTTGTTAATGAATTCGCTTCATTCGCTGACTCCATATGATATTTCTTTTTTTTTTTTGAAGCAAAAATTCTATAACAAGGTTTGAGACCTTGTGTTTGTATCTTTTTCTCTTTTTGTATACTAGTGGAATTTCATTGTATTGGGTTCTTTCTTAGATCTAAATGGAGTGGAATAGAGAAATAGAATAAAAAAGCCCTTTCATATGAAAAGGGAAGAATATTAGACCATATATCTCACTTGGACAAAACAAATTAGAAGCAATTTTCTCTTATCCTCGGTTGTTCCTTTCTTTAGATAAATACTCAAAATACCCTTACAATTTAAATTAAAAAAATTGCAATTAGTACTCAAAATACTTCAATCGGTACGCGCAAGAAATAGGCCAATTCCGCAGCTTTTTGTTCAATTTCTCGTGGAGTAAAAAACTTCTCATCAGTACGAGTCAAGGGAATGACCCCCTGGCCCCGGATTTCCATATAAAGGATACGACGAGGATAAAGACCCTCTTTAACCTGAATTCTAATTGATTGGATATCCCGCACAAGGAATCGAAGGAAGATGCGACGTTTTATTCCAGGGAATCCCCAACGAAAAATGCACACTATTCCCTCTTTTCTATCGAATCGGTCATAACCACTGCCTACATTCCACAAAATAGTGCACCACAAATAGGAGCTAATGAATAGGCCCGCGATTCCGTAGAAAGACATCACGACCCCCTGTGGAAAAAAAATAATTTGTTGAGATGGAAGTACGGATATCATATTCTTACCAAGATAACTGGAAGCCCCAACCGCTAAGAATCCTAATGAACCTAGAAAAACAATACAGGCCCAGAAAAAATTACCTCTTTTTCGAGAACCTTTTAGAAATTCTATCCATATGTGTTCTGATCGCCAATTCATATTAGATATACTAAATCCAGCAGCGGTTAATTGAAATTGAGAGAATAAGCTAAATGATTTTGACTTTACGATTTTGGATTCTGAAATCGCCTTCAGCAGCTAGTACTCCTGTGAAATAATTGGTTAGATACATTGACTTTCTATTCAAAAAAATTCCTGGATCCACTTAAAAAAACTCGCTATACTTGGCTACGCATATGTAGCCATTTATGCTCGTAGCCTATATCTGCATCCATCCCTATCATATTAATATATTACTTACACTAAAAAATATTTGTATTATGATCCTGGAAATACATGGACCAAATTTGTCCCTGTCGGTTCTAGACAATCTTATTTTTCTGCACATAAAGAAATAAAGAAGCCATTGCAATTGCCGGAAATACTAAGCCTACTAAAGGCACGAAAATAGAGGGTAAGTTAAAATCTGTCATAGAATATGTGTCTCAATTAAAATTTACTATTTCTATCTATTCGAAATATATCTTAAGATTCTTATGATATAATTAAGTATATCTATTATAAGGAATATTGACTATTGTATTTTTGAGTTTGCAAAATAAAGATTATTTATAGATAAATAATACTAACTAAAGTATTCTATAAAAATATTATTTATCTATAAAAAAATGAATGTAATGGATAATTTGATTTTTCTTTTTCCATTCTCATGGCCTTTGTATCTTTCTAATCGAACTTGAAATTGGATTCAAAAGAAAGCAATTGTGAAAATGAAAGAAATACCTCTTTCAGAATACCCTTTAATTTAAAAAGTAGAATAGAATATCCGGTTGAAGGGTAATTCTACCCTTTACGGGTAGTCGATAGCTATTCACAGCTACTACCTTAACACCAAAGAAGAGCTCGACCCAATGCTTTATTTCTGTCTTAGTGGGTCCCGATTCGACATTATTAGAAGTATATTGATTCTTTCCCAATAAATGAAGACTCTTTTCTGCAAATACTGCGTATTTGGTTCCATTATCGTATAATAATACTCTATTTTGATTTGTATTTGTTTATTGTATTATACCTTTCTATATTCTAGATATATAGAATAGAAGAATCTCGATTTGTCAAGTCTCATGATCGTATCTAGATATATTTAAATTTGGCTCGATCTTTTAAAAGATCGAGCCAAATTTAATTGCAATTAATTAGAAGAATAAAGAAGAATTATTGCATTTCGTAACTCATTTTTTATCTTTCTATTTCGCTTCTTTTTTATTTAGACCTTCTTTATATCTAGTTTTATCTACTTAACTAGATGGTATCTACCGGCTTGAAGTCGAATGTGATCGCTTTCCATACTTCACAAGCTGCGGCTAGTTCAGGACTCCATTTGCAAGCTGCTCGGATAATTTCATTACCTTCACGAGCAAGATCGCGCCCTTCGTTACGAGCTTGTACACAGGCTTCTAAAGCCACACGATTAGCTGCTGCACCAGGTGCATTTCCCCAAGGATGTCCTAAGGTTCCTCCACCAAATTGTAATACGGAATCGTCTCCAAAGATTTCGGTCAGAGCTGGCATATGCCAAACATGAATACCCCCTGAAGCCACCGGTATAACACCTGGCATGGATACCCAGTCCTGAGTGAAAAAGATACCGCGAGAGCGATCTTTTTCAATAAAATCATCGCGCAATAAATCAACAAAACCTAAAGTCATTTCGCGTTCCCCTTCTAACTTACCTACTACTGTACCGGCGTGGATATGATCTCCCCCAGACATACGCAATGCTTTAGCTAATACACGGAAATGCATACCATGATTTTTCTGTCTATCAATAACTGCATGCATTGCTCGGTGAATGTGAAGAAGTAGGCCGTTGTCGCGGCAATAATGAGCCAAACTAGTATTTGCGGTGAATCCTCCAGTTATGTAGTCATGCATTACAATAGGAACCCCTAATTCCCTTGCAAATACAGCTCTCTTAATCATTTCTTCGCATGTAGCTGCAGTCGCATTCAAGTAATGCCCCTTGATTTCACCGGTTTCGGCTTGTGCTTTATAAATTGCTTCAGCACAAAAGACAAAACGGTCTCTCCAGCGCATAAATGGTTGTGAGTTTACGTTTTCATCATCTTTGGTAAAATCAAGTCCACCGCGTAGACACTCATAACACGCTCTACCGTAATTTTTTGCGGATAATCCCAATTTTGGTTTAATAGTACATCCCAATAAAGGGCGACCATACTTGTTCAACTTATCCCTTTCAACTTGGATACCGTGAGGCGGACCTTGGAAAGTTTTTGAATAAGCAGGGGGAATTCGTAGATCCTCCAAACGTAGAGCGCGTAGGGCTTTGAAACCAAATACGTTACCCACAATGGAAGTAAACATGTTAGTAACAGAACCCTCTTCAAATAGGTCTAATGGATAAGCTATATAACAGATATATTGATCTGCCTCCCCAGGAACGGGCTCGATGTGATAGCATCGTCCTTTGTAACGATCAAGACTGGTAAGTCCATCAGTCCAAACAGTTGTCCATGTACCAGTAGAAGATTCCGCAGCTACTGCAGCCCCTGCTTCTTCAGGCGGAACCCCGGGCTGAGGAGTTACTCGGAATGCTGCCAAGATATCAGTATCCTTGGTTTCGTACTCCGGGGTGTAGTAAGTCAATTTATAATCCTTAACACCAGCTTTAAATCCAACACTTGCTTTAGTTTCTGTTTGTGGTGACATAAGTCCCTCCCTACAACTCATGAATTAAGAATTCTCACAACGACAGGGTCTACTCGATATGGACTAAGCGTAAATGAAACCTTTGCAAAAATCTTAAAAAAAAAGATATTCAATTAATATCAACTCATTAAATAAAAAGGGCAGTATGCTTAAGTTAATGAATATGTTTCATTCATATATAATGCGTACACCCTGTGTACGTTCTATCCTATAGGAATTCTACTCTAGGAATTCAATAGGAATTGAGTTGTTGTTATGGTAAGTTAACATGGTTCATTATTAAACCATAGATTTGATTCACCAAATCTATCATTATTGTATACTCTTTGATAGATATAACGCAACCCAAACTAATCCCTTAATCCTTATTTTACAATTTTTTAAGTTCTTATCTTAATAGACAGACCTATTTCTTAATTTTGAATCTAAATACCTAAATACTAAGAAAATTCTCTGTTGACAGCAATCTATGCTTCACAGTAGTATATATTTTGTATATCGAAGTCCTAGACAGGAAAGTAAAAGAGGCAAAGATCCTTGACAAAAGGAAAAATGTCTATGAAAAAAAAAAGATTGATTGAACTTTCCACCGGACTCATTCCATGAGTAAACGAGTGAATGGGATTAGCTTAGGCAACGAAATCAAGTGCTAGTCACCTTTTCTTTTTTTTTTGAATTAACTAATTAATTTCCTTTTAACTTTTTGATTTTTGGATATTTTTTTTATTTGATTTGGCATTATTCAACAAGAAAAAAAATAAAAATTTCGACAAATTCTTTTTTTTTATAATTATGTGATAATTATGAGAACCAATTCTACTACTTCGCGTCCCGGGGTTTCCACAATTGAAGAAAAAAATGCAGGGCGTATTGATCAAATTATTGGACCCGTGCTGGATATCACTTTTCCCCCGGGCAAGTTGCCTTATATTTATAACGCTTTGATAGTCAAGAGTCGAGACACTGCCGATAAGCAAATTAATGTGACTTGCGAGGTACAACAATTATTAGGAAATAATCGAGTTAGAGCTGTAGCTATGAGTGCTACAGACGGGTTGATGAGAGGAATGGAAGTGATTGACACGGGAGCTCCTCTCAGTGTTCCAGTCGGTGGAACTACTCTCGGACGAATTTTTAACGTTCTGGGGGAGCCTATTGACAATTTAGGTCCTGTAGATACTAGTGCAACATTCCCTATTCATAGATCTGCGCCTGCCTTTATCGAGTTAGATACGAAATTATCTATCTTTGAAACAGGTATTAAGGTGGTCGATCTTTTAGCTCCTTATCGACGTGGAGGAAAAATCGGACTATTTGGGGGGGCAGGAGTAGGTAAAACAGTACTCATCATGGAATTAATCAATAACATTGCTAAAGCTCATGGAGGCGTATCCGTATTTGGTGGAGTAGGGGAACGGACTCGTGAAGGAAATGATCTTTATATGGAAATGAAGGAATCTGGAGTAATTAATGAAAAAAATATTGAGGAATCAAAAGTAGCTCTAGTCTATGGCCAAATGAATGAACCACCGGGAGCTCGTATGAGAGTTGGTTTAACTGCCCTAACTATGGCAGAATATTTCCGAGATGTTAATAAGCAAGACGTGCTTTTATTCATCGATAATATCTTTCGTTTTGTTCAAGCAGGATCGGAAGTATCCGCCTTATTAGGGAGAATGCCCTCCGCAGTGGGTTATCAACCTACCCTTAGTACAGAAATGGGTTCTTTGCAAGAAAGAATTACTTCTACCAAAAAGGGATCTATAACTTCGATCCAAGCAGTTTATGTACCTGCAGACGATTTGACCGACCCTGCTCCTGCCACAACATTTGCACATTTGGACGCTACTACCGTACTTTCCAGAGGATTAGCTTCCAAGGGTATTTATCCCGCAGTGGATCCTTTAGATTCAACCTCAACTATGTTACAGCCTCGGATCGTTGGCAAGGACCATTATGAAACTGCGCAAAGAGTTAAAGAAACTTTACAGCGTTACAAGGAACTTCAGGACATTATTGCAATTCTTGGGTTGGATGAATTATCGGAGGAGGATCGTTTAACTGTAGCAAGAGCACGAAAAATTGAGCGGTTCTTATCACAACCTTTCTTTGTGGCAGAAGTTTTTACCGGTTCTCCAGGAAAGTATGTTAGTCTTGCAGAAACAATCAGGGGGTTTCAACTAATCCTTTCCGGAGAATTAGATAGCCTACCCGAACAGGCTTTTTATTTGGTGGGGAACATCGATGAAGCTAGCACGAAAGCTATAAACTTAGAAGAGGAGAGCAAATTGACGAAATGAAATTAAATCTTTATGTACTGACTCCTAAACGAATTATTTGGGATTGTGAAGTAAAAGAAATCATTTTATCTACTAATAGTGGCCAAATTGGTGTATTACCAAACCACGCCCCCATTAACACAGCTGTAGATATGGGTCCTTTGAGAATACGCCTCCTCGACGACCAATGGTTAACGGCGGTTCTGTGGAGTGGTTTTGCGAGAATAGTTAATAATGAGATCATCATTTTAGGAAATGATGCAGAACTCGGTAGTGACATTGATCCAGAAGAAGCTCAACAGGCACTTGAAATAGCCGAAGCTAACTTGAGTAGAGCTGAGGGTACGAAAGAATTGGTTGAAGCGAAGCTAGCTCTCAGACGAGCTAGGATACGAGTCGAGGCTGTCAATTGGATTCCCCCATCCAATTGAAGACAATCCAAAGGTTTCGTTGATACAAAGAAAAAGGAAAGAAGGGTAGAAAAAGTTATTAGATAGCGAAGCGAAGTAAGCCCAATGCTATCTAGTAATTTTTCTACCTACCTACCTACTATTGGATTTGAACCAATGACTCCCGCCGTATGAAAGCAGTACTCTAACCACTGAGTTAAGTAGGCAATTTATCATCACAAAAGAAGCCGCATTACTTCGATCGATTATAGATCGAATTTTTTTTATAAGCAATAGCAATACCGCTCCATTATTGGTATGATATATAGTAACATTATTGGTATGATATATAGTAAATAGATCAAAGGGATATCCTATGGCATTACAGAATATTCATCTTGACAAGAAATTATCTATATGTTAAGATATCTCTGACAAGGGCTATAGCTCAGTTCGGTAGAGCAACTCGCTTACACGTGCGCCAATGCTTTTCAAGGGAACTTATTATGCAATGAACAGAATTGAACTTATTGCAAAATCAATGTCTTACTTCATGGATTCGAAAGAATAGGAGAACAATAGCCTGACAAACAGTCGGTTCAGTCCGATTCAGGTGCCAATTCAGGTGCTTAATCAAATGGAACCCCTATTGATTTGCTAGTTGATAAGGTAAATATCCAGCCCACTCAATGCTAGGCATAATGAGGATAAGGGCCTCCCAAAAAACTTCTTTTCGTTCTATGAACTTTAAGGTGTATGAAGTCTCATAGTCAACTCTTGCAGCAGAACGATAGAGACTTCATTTCACTTAGGTTGATTTAATTTAGGCCGGAGGCAAACCTAAGTCAAGGTAATCCTCCTTTGAAACACTTTGGTATTGCTCCTAGATAGATCATAATACAAATAAATCAATCAGAGCACAGGGAGCCATCTTATTATCTTTCCCTAGAGAAAAACTATGGCAGATTAACTGATCTTTACATCAGTTGATGAAAGAGCCCAATGCAGAAAAATGCATGTTGGGTCTTTGAAACAGTTCGAATCATTTCGATAATAATCCGTTTGATCTGTTTTACCGAGAAGGTCTACGGTTCGAATCCGTATAGCCCTACTAATATATATGTCTTTTTTTTAGATTTTAGGATGGATATCCTATGTTTACTTTAGTATAGTTTTCTTTTCCTTATATTAGTACTTGTTTATAGACTTGACGGTCGTTTGCGCCCTAGAATAGAGGTAAAAGCATTACCATAGGCTCATTTATCGAAAATCATAGAGACAGGAAAAGAAAAAAGAATTTGATCAAATCAATTTTGAATTCCATTCTTCTTCAAATAAAATACGACATGCCCTAAATCCCTAGACTTTCGTTTAATGACTGCAAGGATTTTCTCCATTTTGCGAATTCCTATTTTGTTTGAAGTATATTACTATAATATACATTATCTAAATAGATCCATTTTAAATAGAAAAAATCGAAAGAAAAAAAAGAAAGAGTAAATAATAAAACAGGATATTCTATTTCATAATTCTGAAATAGAGTTTTTTTTAGTATTATTCCTCATTAGGCTGCATACATTAGTAATCCTTTTTTAATTAGGTTCTAATCTAATTAAAGTATTTTTTTTATTTAATAGTCTCTGACTATCCTTAAATAAAGGATAGAGCAATTCTTTTTTTTCTATAGATTCTAGAGATAAAATGAGACAAAGTGAAGCAAAAGAGTTTTCTTTGTATAAGAATTAGGTCTATACCATATCCAAATAGAATGGAAATCCAAAAGAAAGATAGTGGGGATTCCATTGGATGAATCCTTAAGAAAGACATGGCACAAAAGAAACAAAAGCTAAAGTAAGCGCTCTTTGGTTTGAGCAAAAGAGATTCTTGTTTCACCGAGGAAAAGAGAGAAGTTCTGGATAAATTGACAATACCAACTGAATTGACTAATTTCAGTTCTGCCTATTCCACATTAATGGGAGTACATTTATGTTCCTGCTTCACGAATATGATATTTTTTGGACATTTCTAATAATAGCAAGCCTTATTCCTATTTTGGTATTTTGGATTTCAGGGCTTTTAGCCCCGATTAGTGGAGGACCAGAGAAGCTTTCTAGTTATGAATCAGGTATAGAACCTATGGGGGGTGCTTGGTTACAATTCCGAATACGCTATTACATGTTTGCGCTAGTTTTTGTTGTTTTTGATGTGGAAACGGTCTTTCTCTACCCTTGGGCAATGAGTTTCGACGTATTGGGTGTATCCGTTTTTATCGAAGCTTTCATTTTCGTGCTTATCCTAGTTGTTGGTTTAGTTTATGCATGGCGAAAAGGAGCCTTGGAATGGTCTTAACTGAATATTCAGACAAAAAAAAAAAAGAAGGAAAAGATTCCATTGAGACAGTCATGAGTTTGATTGAGTTTCCGTTACTTGACCAAACAAGTTCCAATTCCGTTATTTCAACTACACCAAATGATCTTTCGAATTGGTCAAGACTCTCCAGTTTATGGCCCCTTCTATATGGTACCAGTTGTTGTTTCATTGAATTTGCTTCATTAATAGGCTCACGATTCGACTTTGATCGTTATGGATTGGTACCAAGATCAAGTCCTAGGCAAGCGGACCTAATTTTAACAGCCGGTACGGTAACAATGAAAATGGCTCCCTCTTTAGTGCGATTATATGAGCAAATGCCTGAACCAAAATACGTCATTGCTATGGGAGCTTGTACTATTACAGGGGGAATGTTCAGTACGGATTCCTATAGTACTGTTCGAGGAGTTGATAAGTTAATTCCTGTGGATGTCTACTTGCCGGGTTGCCCACCTAAACCAGAGGCTGTTATAGATGCCCTAACAAAACTTCGTAAAAAGATATCGCGAGAAATTGTTGAGGATCGAACTCTATGTCAAAGTCAAAAGAAAAATCGATGTTTTACTACCAGTCACAAACTTTATGTTCGGCGCAGTACTCATACCGGAACTTACGAGCAAGAATTGCTATATCAATCACCATCTACTTTAGATATATCTTCTGAAACTTTTTTCAAATCCAAAAGTCCAGTACCTTCCTCCAAATTAGTGAATTAAGAGGGTTCTTTTCTTTTGTGCAGAAAAAAAAGAGCAATGCAATCTTTCAAACTTACATTTGAAATGTGAAATATTTATACAAAAAAAAGGGGGGGGGGAGATCAACACAATGCAGCAGGGATCGTTATCTAATTGGCTAGTCAAACATGAGGTGGTTCATAGATCTTTGGGCTTCGATCACCGAGGAATAGAGACTTTACAAATAAAAGCGGGGGATTGGGATTCCATTGCTGTCATTTTATATGTATATGGTTACAATTATTTACGTTCCCAATGTGCTTATGACGTAGCACCTGGTGGATCTTTAGCTAGCGTGTATCATCTTACGAGAATACAGTATGGTATAGATAACCCAGAGGAAGTATGCATAAAAGTCTTTACCCAAAAGGATAATCCTAGAATCCCGTCTGTCTTCTGGGTTTGGAGAAGTGCCGATTTTCAAGAACGCGAATCTTATGATATGGTGGGAATTTCTTATGATAATCATCCACGTCTTAAACGTATCTTAATGCCTGAAAGTTGGATAGGCTGGCCCTTACGTAAGGACTATATAACCCCTAATTTCTATGAAATACAAGATGCTCATTGAATGATAATAAATTCATGCTCATTTATACAACACAACTCTAGATTTTATTCAAGTCACGGAATATTTTGCTATTCTGTTCCTAGACGAAACGAAATACCTATTATATTCTAATAACTTCCTTATTATATTCTAATTACTTCCTATTATACAAAAAGGTCCAAATAGACTGATCAAAAAAGGGCTTCATTTCTATTTTCCAATTTGCAAAATCACATATTCATTTTCTTCGTATGAACAGAAAAATACAATGACTCAAAGAAGTTCTTACCACGAACTTTGTACCGCGCACATTATTTAGAACAACTAGGAAAGTTAGTATCAAGAAAAAAAATATTCTTCGGAATAGCGGAATACAAAATCTCACCTCCCTAGATTATTAATGAATATACCCCAATGCATCCGGAGGTATTTGTATCAATATCTATTCGGTAGATCCCTTTTTTCTATGCCAGGAACCAGATTTGAACTGGTGACACGAGGATTTTCAGTCCTCTGCTCTACCAACTGAGCTATCCTGACCCTTTCTTCTGCATCATCCTAGTAGAGTATTTGCATCTATGTCAATTAAAGGGACTAAAAAATCAATAAAGTATTCCATTCCTAATTTGGAAATGGGGGGAATAGTCCTATGCATTGTGGATGGCTTACTTAATAATACTTATAAATTTCATTAATAATTGAGATTCTTTGCAGATACTCTAATAAAAAAGAAATCTATTTAATAAATAGCATAAGATCTATAGAGTTCTCTTCGCACTCCTTTGTGAAAGAGTAGAATGAGAAAGTGCGAAAGAGTAGAATGAGAAAGCTAATGAATCTTGAACCCATTGATAAAAGAGAAAAGAAGATAAATACTATGGTTAGGGAATAAAGGAGGGTTTGGGGATAGAGGGACTTGAACCCTCACGACTTATAAAGTCGACGGATTTTCCTTTTACTAGAAATTTCATTGTTGTCAGCATTGACATGTAGAATGGGACTCTCTCTTTATCCTCGTCCGATTAATCCTATTTTTAAAAGATCTCAAAAACAATGAATTGAAGGATTTGATTACTGAATATTCGAGTAGAATGGATTCACAATAATTCTAAAAAAATTCTGAATTTTCTATTTCACAATCATTCCTAATTTCATTCTAAAAAATAAATAAAGAACCTATATTAGGGTATGGGTTCTGTAATTAATCGTTTGCTATGTCAGTATCTATACGTGTGTATTAGATGTATAAAACCCTTCTTTCTCGAATTTAGTAATTTAGAGAGAGTTTCACTACCAAACCAACACAACATAATTGTACCTCGATTCGTTAGAACAGCTTCCATTGAGTCTCTGCACCTATCCTTTTCCTTTGGGTTCTAGTTTGAGAACCACTTGTTTTTTCAAAAAAGGGATTTGGCTCAGGATTGCCCATTTTTCATTCCAGGGTTTCTCTGAATTTGGAAGTTATCACTTAGCAGGTTTCCGTACCAAGGCTCAATACAATCAAGTCCGTAGCGTCTACCGATTTCGCCATATCCCCATTGTCTTTTTTTTTCTTTGAAACCCGGATTCCTTGTGTAATTTCCTACACCTCTTAGTTTTTTTTTTTGAATCATTGAATTCATTATTCGACGTAGTCTAGCAGCTCGTCTCTATTCAAGAGACCCCGCTTATTGCAATTCAGAATTGCATTGATTCTACCGTTGATATATTTGCAATTCAATCAGAATCAATATATCCAAAAGTTTTTCTTTCCCCCACCCCCCCTCTTTCCTTTTTTAGAATATTCAAAATCATACTATAACGCTTGATATTCATTCTTTTTTTTCTAATTTTTTTCTAAGTAGAATTTCAAATTTAGAACTAGTTAATAACTAAGATTAATAATTAAGATCTGCCGTTTTACAGATTTCCTATATATAATTATATTTGTTACACTATTTCTGTTTCTGTTATGTAAGCCCACTTAGCTCAGAGGTTAGAGCATCGCATTTGTAATGCGAGGGTCATCGGTTCAAATCCGATAGTCGGCTTTTTTCTCTATTGATGTTCCATGAACAAGAATCTATTTTTTTCTCCGAATTAAATGGAGAATTCAGAGTCCATTACGTCGTTCTACCTTACAATTTTGCTAGATACAAAACATTAAAATAAATAATATATATACAAAAAATCCAAATGTTGATGAAATTCCATTTTTTGTGGTACTTTAGTAAAAGTAGATTTTACTCTGTTTATCCTTTAGTTTAATTCAGTTTTAATTTCGATGTATTCCGTAATGTAAATAAAATGAAATTTTTTGTGTAAAATGTAATTTCAATAAAAAAAGGAGTCTTCATGTCCCGTTATCGAGGACCTCGTTTAAAAAAAATACGCCGTCTGGGAGCTTTACCAGGACTCACTAGAAAAACGCCTAAATCCGGAAGTAATCAGAAAAAGAAATTCCATTCTGGGAAAAAAGAGCAATATCGTATTCGTCTTCAAGAAAAACAGAAATTGCGTTTTCATTATGGTCTGACAGAACGCCAATTACTTAGATATGTACATATCGCTGGAAAAGCAAAAAGATCCACAGGTCAGGTTTTACTACAATTACTTGAAATGCGTTTGGATAATATACTTTTTCGATTGGGTATGGCTTCAACCATTCCTGGGGCCCGGCAATTAGTTAACCATAGACATATTTTAGTTAATGGTCGTATAGTTGATATACCAAGTTTTCGTTGCAAACCCCGAGATATTATTACTACGAAGGATAACCAAAGATCAAAACGTCTGGTTCAAAATTCTATTGCTTCATACGATCCGGGCAAATTGCCAAAGCATTTGACGGTTGATACATTGCAATATAAAGGATTAGTACAAAAAATCCTAGATAGAAAGTGGGTCGGTCTGAAAATAAATGAGTTGTTAGTTGTAGAATATTACTCTCGTCAGACTTGAGCTTAACGCAAAAGGAAAGGTTCATAGAATTTTTTTTCCCCTTCCCCTTTCCCCGAACTAAATCGACCTAAGGCTCTTAATTTGTATTTTCCCATTCACCTAGCAGAAATAGATTAACCTTAGGATCTTTTTTCTTTTTTTTTTTTTTATACCAAAGTAATTTGCTTTAGAGAATTCTATTAAATAAACGTATTATTGCTCAAATAAATTGTTATTTGATTTGATACATTGTGATCGGTAACGTTGATGAATTAAGAGAAACGGAAAGAGAGGGATTCGAACCCTCGGTAAACAAAAGTCTACATAGCAGTTCCAATGCTACGCCTTGAACCGCTCGGCCATCTCTCCTACATAATCCTATTATGGAAAATAAACTGAGTGAATAGCGAGTTTTCATATTCTTGCAGTACAGGTACAGCCACAATCGTTCGGGGATTCCATGGCTCTATTGGAAATTTTTTTTTATCTTTATCTAAGTGTAAGGATACTTTTTTTTTACTAGGAATTCTGCTCCCTCAAAAGTTTTTCTTTGGGGAAAACAAAATAAAAAGAGAATAGAAGAATCCTTATTATTCCATAAGAAAATAAAGGAACCAAGAAACCCTAGAATTCAATTTGCATAAGGTATGTTACGCCATACAATCTAAATAAAAAAAGGGTATGGGATAATTAATGACTTTGAAAACGCGAAATAGCTGATGACAGAAGTTGTTGTTCAGAAATAGGAAAGTGGAATGAAATCCAATCTTAGTCAAATATTTCATATCTCTTCTTGTCCAAACAGAAGGAAAAGGAGACAATTTGAGCTGAGCGGAAAATCCATACCTTTCTTATCCATTTAGAACATGTGGAGCGATTTATAAGTTTTTATGTTATTTTGTGATAGAATGAAAAGAATTCTATATAGAATGGATTGGGAATTATGCCTAGATCCCGTATAAATGGAAATTTCATTGATAAGACCTTCTCGATTGTAGCCAATATTTTATTGCAAATAATTCCGACAACCTCAGGGGAAAAAAGGGCATTTACTTATTATAGAGATGGTGCGATTTGACTCTTTTTTTTTCTTTTTTTTAGCTCTACCTAGATCTCAGTCTTACGAGAAAAAGAGGGGGTTCGCATAGAGAGAACAAAATTAGTAAAGGAAACCCACGCTTGGGGAAGGTGAGGTGAACTACCAATTCCTTCTGTCGTGTATCCTCGATTGATGTGGCCTTAGATGCTTCAATTGTAGATTTGAGTATTGAGCGAAAGGTTATACCTACAGGATAGGTTCTGTATTACAGGCTAATCCTACTCTACTAGGACCTATAGGCAGCATAGGGGAAAAAAGCACTACACCTCGAAATAGGAATCAACAAGAGAAAAACTTTGTTAGAAATTAGCCCTTTCCTGATTGGTATCAGGGTTGGGAAGAGTGGTTAGGATAGCAAACAACCATCAGGTTTGTACTTTGGATACCCTTATAACCATCAAAGGTCGTTGAAGTGGCTAATTCCTCTAAATAGGAGGCGTTGAGAACAAAGAAATTCCAGGAGCTATCGTTTTCCTCTAGCATTAATCGAATTCATTGGTGTTAAGAAAAACCTCTTAGGGGAAGGTTGGCTAGAGATTTCTTGGAAAAATACCAGCCCCTTTCGGTCCATAATGAGATGGGACTAATTCTATTTTAATTCTATGTACAGAAGGGAGAAGCCGTATGAGATGAAAACCTCATGTACGGTTTTGGAACGGAGATTTTTTGAATAGAATGAACGACCGTAACGGATGTTGGCTCAATCCGAAGGAAATTATGCAGAAGCTTTGCAGAATTATTATGAAGCTACGCGACTAGAAATTGATCCCTATGATCGAAGTTATATACTATATAACATAGGCCTTATACACACAAGCAATGGAGAGCATACAAAGGCTTTGGAATATTATTTCCGGGCGCTAGAACGAAACCCCTTCTTACCGCAAGCTTTTAATAATATGGCCGTGATCTGTCATTACGTGCGACTATCTCCACTATAGAAAGAAAGAAGAAAAAAAGATTTTCTAGTAAATACTAGAAAAAGGGCTTTCTACATAGGGATCGTCAAAACAATGATTTTGCCCTATCAGCTGTAGGAAGGAAGAACACTTCACGAGAATCAAAAAAAAAATAAGAAGAAAATCGAGCCTATACTACTACTCTATGGATAAAGTCTCAAATTGATAGAGAAAGCACCGTAAAGATCAATTAGTGAGCGACTGGGTCGATACAACTAAAAAAACCTGCTTACTTATCCCATGATATGGGGCAAAATTTAGGAATCCGCTTATGTAATAGAGCCGATCCACTAAGGGATTAAGCAGCGGTGTAGTATCAGATCCCAAAGATAGTAAGTTCTTTTTTCTTTCTTATGGGAAAAAGTCTTTTTCAAGGATTCTATAGAAATTTCATATATGAAAGACACGAAACCGAGATAGTTACCTTTCAGAAAATTCGAACGAAGGATATAGGTCTATCTATGCTTCATTCTTCTGAAGGTGGGAGAAAAGATCAAACTGATTATTGATAAAAATTAGTGTTTGAAACTTAGTTAATTAACTTCTTCTGCTTAACCCAAAAATAAATTAGATCGATTTTTGAGAAATAAAATTCAGTTAAGATAAGGGAAATTAAGATAGCAATTTCTGAGCCGTATGAGGTAGGAAACTCTCAAGTACGGTTCTAGGGGAAGGAACTGCCTATTCCGACCGAGGAGAACAGGCCATTCTACAGGGCGATTCGGAAATTGCGGAAGCTTGGTTTGATCAAGCTGCTGAGTATTGGAAACAAGCTATAGCGCTTACTCCGGGAAATTATATTGAAGCACAGAACTGGTTGAAGATTACGAAGCGCTTTGAATTTGAATAAGACCACCCTTCATTTTCATAAAATGTGCGGTTTGGTTGTTGATCCATTAATCAAATAATTTAGGTAGGAAGATCGAATCAAGAATTTCATTATATCCCTTTCTTTCTTCTACCTTCGATTTTATATCATATTTCATAAGGATAAACAATAGGTATAGGCTCTAGAACAGAAGTAATAAAGTAAATAAAAGGGGCAATCTAAATATTCCTACCTAAAGGACGATTTTTTTAATAATTCTAATGAATTTCTTGGAATTTGGAATCGAATAAAAATATTTATATTATGCTCACTCAAGCAAAGTAGATGTAGGGCTTCTACCCTAAAAAAAATACACTAGCTTCTTAAATTAAAACGTAAAATTTTTTTTTACGTCAGGAAATAATTTTCCAGGATAACCAATGTCCGTTAGGCACCTAATCCTTATGTCATAATAGATCCGAACACTTGCCTCGGATTGACTTCAATATATAATTGCTCCAGTGAATAACTAAAAAAAAAATAGAAGGACGGTAGATAGTAAAGAAAAGGACTAATCATAATATCTATCTTTCAAAGATTCAATAAAAAGACAGTTGGCGGGTCTCTTTGTATGTCTTGTCCGGAAAGAGGAGGACTTAATGATTATTCGTTCGCCGGAACCAGAAGTTAAAATTGTTGTGGATAGGGATCCTGTAAAAACATCTTTTGAGGAATGGGCCAGACCTGGGCATTTCTCAAGAACAATAGCTAAGGGTCCCGATACTACCACTTGGATCTGGAACCTACATGCTGATGCTCACGATTTCGATAGTCATACCGGTGATTTGGAGGAGATCTCCCGAAAAGTCTTTAGTGCTCATTTCGGTCAACTCTCCATTATCTTTCTTTGGTTGAGTGGCATGTACTTCCACGGTGCCCGTTTTTCCAATTATGAAGCATGGCTAAGCGATCCTACTCACATTGGACCCAGTGCTCAGGTAGTTTGGCCAATAGTAGGGCAAGAAATTTTGAATGGTGATGTAGGCGGGGGTTTCCGAGGAATCCAAATAACCTCTGGGTTTTTTCAGATTTGGCGAGCATCCGGAATAACTAGTGAATTACAACTCTATTGTACCGCAATCGGTGCATTGATTTTTGCATCGTTAATGCTTTTTGCTGGTTGGTTCCATTATCACAAAGCTGCTCCCAAATTGGCCTGGTTCCAAGATGTAGAATCCATGTTGAATCACCACTTAGCGGGGTTATTAGGACTTGGGTCTCTTTCTTGGGCGGGACACCAAATCCATGTATCTTTACCGATTAACCAATTTCTCGACGCTGGGGTTGATCCTAAAGAGATACCACTTCCTCATGAATTTATCTTGAATCGCGATCTTTTGGCTCAACTTTATCCTAGTTTTGCCGAAGGAGCAACCCCCTTTTTCACCTTGAATTGGTCCAAATATGCAGAATTTCTTAGTTTTCGCGGAGGACTAGATCCAATAACTGGTGGTCTATGGTTGAGCGATATTGCACACCATCATTTAGCTATTGCTATTCTTTTCCTGATCGCTGGTCATATGTATAGGACTAACTGGGGTATTGGTCATGGACTTAAAGATATTTTGGAGGCTCATAAGGGCCCATTTACAGGACAAGGCCATAAGGGTCTCTATGAAATCCTAACAACGTCATGGCATGCTCAATTATCTCTTAACCTAGCTATGCTAGGCTCTACAACTATTGTTGTAGCTCATCATATGTACTCTATGCCCCCCTATCCATACCTAGCTACTGACTATGGTACACAACTTTCCTTGTTCACACACCACATGTGGATTGGCGGATTTCTAATAGTCGGTGCTGCTGCACATGCAGCCATTTTTATGGTAAGAGACTATGATCCAACTACTCGATACAACGATCTATTAGATCGCGTCCTTAGACACCGCGATGCAATCATATCCCACCTTAACTGGGTATGTATATTTCTAGGTTTTCACAGTTTTGGCTTGTACATTCATAATGATACCATGAGTGCTTTAGGCCGTCCCCAAGATATGTTTTCGGATACCGCCATACAATTACAACCCATCTTTGCTCAATGGATACAAAATATCCATGCTGGCGCGCCTGGCGTAACAGCTCCTGGTGCAACAACAAGTACCAGCTTAACGTGGGGAGGCGGCGAGTTAGTAGCTGTAGGCGGCAAAGTCGCTTTGTTACCTATTCCATTAGGAACCGCAGATTTTTTAGTCCATCACATTCACGCATTTACCATCCATGTGACTGTATTAATACTTTTGAAAGGCGTTTTATTTGCTCGCAGTTCCCGTCTGATACCTGATAAAGCAAATCTAGGCTTTCGCTTCCCTTGCGACGGGCCTGGGCGAGGGGGAACATGTCAAGTATCCGCCTGGGATCATGTTTTCTTAGGTCTATTCTGGATGTATAATTCGATTTCGGTAGTTATTTTCCATTTCAGTTGGAAAATGCAGTCGGATGTTTGGGGTACTATAAGTGATCAAGGGATAGTAACTCATATCACAGGGGGAAACTTTGCACAGAGTTCCATTACGATTAATGGTTGGCTTCGAGATTTCTTGTGGGCACAGGCATCCCAAGTAATTCAGTCTTATGGTTCTTCATTATCTGCATATGGTCTTTTTTTCTTAGGCGCTCATTTTGTCTGGGCTTTCAGTTTAATGTTTTTATTTAGTGGCCGTGGTTATTGGCAAGAACTCATTGAATCTATCGTTTGGGCTCATAACAAATTAAAAGTTGCTCCTGCTACTCAGCCTAGAGCCTTGAGCATTATACAAGGACGTGCTGTAGGAGTAACCCATTACCTTCTGGGTGGAATTGCCACAACATGGGCATTCTTCTTAGCGAGAATTATTGCAGTAGGATAGTGGCTAGGAGGATTTTAAAGGCATTATGGAATTAAGATTTCCCAGGTTTAGCCAAGGCTTAGCTCAGGACCCCACTACTCGTCGTATTTGGTTTGGTATTGCTACCGCACATGATTTCGAAAGTCATGATGATATTACTGAGGAACGTCTTTATCAGAACATTTTTGCTTCTCACTTTGGGCAGTTAGCAATAATCTTTCTATGGACGTCCGGAAATCTGTTTCATGTAGCTTGGCAAGGAAATTTTGAATCATGGATACAGGATCCTTTACACGTAAGACCTATTGCTCATGCCATTTGGGATCCTCATTTTGGTCAACCCGCGGTGGAAGCCTTTACTCGAGGAGGTGCTGCCGGTCCAGTAAATATTGCTTATTCTGGGGTTTATCAGTGGTGGTATACAATTGGATTGCGCACCAATGAAGATCTTTATACTGGAGCTCTTTTTCTATTATTTCTTTCTACGCTATCTTTAATAGGGGGTTGGTTACATCTACAACCCAAATGGAAGCCAAGCCTTTCGTGGTTCAAAAATGCGGAATCTCGTCTCAATCATCATTTGTCAGGACTTTTCGGAGTAAGTTCTTTGGCTTGGACAGGACATTTAGTTCATGTTGCTATTCCTGGATCCAGGGGGGAGTACGTTCGATGGAATAATTTCTTAGATGTATTACCTTATCCCCAGGGGTTGGGTCCCCTTCTGACGGGTCAGTGGAATCTTTATGCCCAAAATCCTGATTCGAGTAATCATTTATTTGGTACCACTCAAGGAGCGGGAACTGCCATTCTGACCCTTCTTGGGGGATTCCATCCACAAACACAAAGTTTGTGGCTGACCGATATTGCTCATCATCATTTAGCTATTGCATTTATTTTTCTCATTGCCGGTCATATGTATCGAACTAACTTCGGAATTGGGCACAGTATAAAAGATCTTTTAGAAGCACATACTCCTCCGGGAGGTCGATTAGGACGTGGGCATAAAGGCCTTTATGATACAATTAATAATTCGATTCATTTTCAATTAGGTCTTGCTTTAGCTTCCTTAGGGGTTATTACTTCCTTAGTAGCTCAACATATGTACTCTTTACCTGCTTATGCATTCATAGCACAAGACTTTACTACTCAAGCTGCTTTATATACTCATCACCAATACATTGCAGGGTTCATCATGACAGGGGCTTTTGCTCATGGAGCTATTTTTTTCATTAGGGATTACAATCCGGAACAGAATGAAGATAATGTATTGGCAAGGATGTTAGACCATAAAGAAGCTATCATATCTCATTTAAGTTGGGCTAGCCTCTTCCTAGGATTCCATACCTTAGGCCTTTATGTTCATAACGACGTCATGCTTGCTTTTGGTACTCCAGAAAAGCAAATCTTGATCGAACCTATATTTGCCCAATGGATACAATCTGCTCATGGTAAGACGACATATGGGTTCGATATACTCTTATCTTCAACGAATGGCCCTGCTTTCAATGCAGGTCGAAGCATATGGTTGCCCGGATGGTTGAATGCTGTTAATGAGAATAGTAATTCGCTTTTCTTAACAATAGGACCCGGAGATTTCTTGGTTCACCATGCTATTGCTCTAGGTTTGCATACAACTACATTGATTTTAGTAAAGGGTGCTTTAGATGCACGCGGTTCCAAATTAATGCCGGATAAAAAAGATTTCGGATATAGTTTTCCTTGCGACGGCCCAGGGCGCGGTGGTACTTGTGATATTTCTGCTTGGGACGCGTTTTATTTGGCAGTTTTCTGGATGTTAAATACCATTGGATGGGTTACTTTTTATTGGCATTGGAAACACATCACATTATGGCAGGGCAACGTTTCACAATTTAATGAATCCTCCACTTATTTGATGGGATGGTTAAGAGATTACCTATGGTTAAACTCTTCACAACTTATCAATGGATATAATCCTTTTGGGATGAATAGTTTATCAGTATGGGCTTGGATGTTCTTATTTGGACATCTTGTTTGGGCTACTGGATTTATGTTCTTAATTTCCTGGCGTGGATATTGGCAGGAATTAATTGAGACTTTAGCATGGGCTCATGAACGCACACCTTTGGCTAATTTAATTCGCTGGAGAGATAAGCCCGTGGCTCTTTCCATTGTGCAAGCAAGATTGGTTGGATTAGCCCACTTTTCCGTGGGTTATATATTCACTTATGCAGCTTTCTTGATTGCCTCAACATCAGGCAAGTTTGGTTAATTTAGTTAATTTTTTTATACTCTATCAGAACCTAGTTCATTACTCTTGATGGATAGGAAGGATCCCCCTTCTTAGATTTTTTTTTCTATTTATTTTTTCATCTAGGATTAGAACCATATACTTTATAATAATAGGAACGGCACATTATGGCAAAAAAAAGTTTGATTCAGAGGGAGAAGAAGCGGCAGAAATTAGAAAAAAAATATCATTTGATTCGTGGATCCTCAAAAAAAAAGATAAGAAGCAAAGTTTCCCCTTTGAGTTTGAGCGAAAAAACAAAAATGCAAGAAAAATTGCAATCCCTACCACGTAATAGTGCACCTACACGCCTTCATCGACGTTGTTTTTTAACCGGAAGACCTAGAGCTAACTATCGAGACTTTGGGCTATCCGGACACATACTTCGAGAAATGGTTTATGCATGTTTGTTACCGGGTGCAACAAGATCTAGTTGGTAAGGAAAAAAACCTTTCATATTTGTATGGTTTTCTGGAATTGATGATCGTAGAAGAGCCCTCTTTACCATTCTGTATAAATGGACTATTCTATTTGTATAGATATGGTAGAGGGCGTATCCAACTCCCTTTTATCCACTAGTTCCCCGCTCTTTAGTTTAAGAAGGTAGAGCTGCGTGATAGCTCACAAAGCTCATAACCTTGGAGTTACAGGTTCAATACCTACTGCCCACTCCGTTTTCTTTCTTTATGATATATGTATCATCCATTTGTATATGGTATATGGATTTGTTTTTCTTTCCTAAAAGAGTTTTGATCTAACAGTTTTTTTTCTTGTTCTTAAAAAAGAAAGAATAAAATAAAAAGAAAAGCGTCCATTGTCTAATGGATAGGACAGAGGTCTTCTAAACCTTTGGTATAGGTTCAAATCCTATTGGACGCAATCTTTTTTCTATCTATTCTTTAAATAACTATACTAAAAACGAAGAAAACTTTTGTGCATGAATCAAATGAAAAATCATTCTCAATGATTCCTCTTCTACTAATAAGAGTACAGTAGACATGCTATATTTATGTTTGTTCCTGAAAGGAAAACCGTTCAAGCTGTTCCTGAATTGCTTCTTTCAAAAGGATTTCCGCTTGCTCGGTGAATGTCTTGCTAGAAGATATAATTTCTTGGAATTGAGGTTTAGTATCTTTTAGGTGTTTACGTAACTCATCCAGAAATTTCTTTACCTGTTCAATTTCTAACGAATCAAGATATCCTCTCGTTCCGGTATAAATGGTAGCTACTTGCTCTTCCACTGGGAGAGGGTTTGATTGGGATTGTTTAAGCAATTCCCGTAATCGTCGACCCCTTGCCAATTGATTCTGACTTGTTTTATCGAGAGCAGAGGCGAATTGTGCAAAGGCTTGTAACTCCGCGAATTGAGCTAATTCCAATTTTGATTTGCCAGCTACTTGTTTCATGGCTTTAATTTGAGCTGCGGATCCTACTCTGGAAACAGAAATACCCACATTAATAGCAGGTCGAATTCCGGCATTGAATAGATCCGCGGATAAGAATATTTGTCCATCTGTAATTGAGATTACATTCGTAGGAATATAGGCGGAAACGTCTCCAGATTGAGTCTCCACTATTGGTAAAGCGGTCATACTCCCTTCGCCTAAAAGAGAATTTAATTTAGCGGCTCTTTCTAAAAGGCGTGAATGCAAATAAAAAACATCCCCTGGATAAGCTTCGCGGCCGGGGGGTCTTCTTAATAGAAGGGACATTTGGCGATAAGCTTGTGCCTGTTTGGAGAGATCATCATAAATTATTAAGGTATGCCGTTCGCGGTACATAAAATACTCAGCCAGGGCTGCTCCCGTATAAGGAGCGAGATATTGTAATGTAGCGGGTGAATCCGCCATTTCAGCTACTACAATAGTGTATTCCATGGCCCCCTCTTCGTGGAAAGTAGTTACCACTTGAGCCACGGAGGATGCTCTTTGACCGATAGCTACATAAACACATATTACATCTTGCCCTTTTTGATTGAGAATTGTATCTGTGGCTACTGCTGTTTTGCCAGTCTGTCTGTCCCCAATAATTAACTCTCGCTGGCCGCGCCCTATGGGGATCATTGAATCGATAGCAATAAGCCCTGTTTGAAGGGGTTCATATACGGAACGCCTAGAAATTATACCCGGAGCAGGAGATTCAATTAAGCGAGATTCCGAAGCAACAATTTCGCCTCTCCCATCAATAGGTTTAGCGAGAGCATTTATAACACGACCCAAGTAAGCCTCGCTCACGGGTATCTGAGCAATTCTTCCTGTTGCTTTTACAAAACTTCCCTCTTGTATCATCAACCCATCGCCCATTAATACAATTCCAACATTTTTTGATTCCAAATTCAGAGCAATACCTCTCGTCCCTTCTGCAAATTCAACTAATTCACCTGACATTATTTCACCAAGACCTATAATACGAGCAATCCCATCCCCCACTTGAACTACGCGACCGATATTCTCAATCCCTACTTTCCTATTATATTGTTCAATACGTTCGCGGAGAATTTTATGAATTTCGTCGACTCGAAGGGTTGCCATTAGTGTTTCTTGAATCTTTTTTTCGGAAGCAAGGGGAAAAATAATGCCTAAATTCTAAACGAAAGTAGAAGTTCAAAATCGAATAAATTTCATTATCTCTTCCATTCTATGGCCCCGAGAATGCCAATATTAGCACGAATCGTACGGAAATGTAACTCGGTATTCAAACAACTATTCAGGGTTCCTAGAGCTCCTTGTACGGCTTGTTGGAAAACCCGTTGTCGGACCTGATTCATCGCTCTTTGTTTTTCAAAATAAAGGGTTTCATTTTTAGACTTTTCTAATTGTTCCAAACTCATAGAAGTAGCATTAATCAAATTTGCTTTTTCTCGTTCTATCTCAGAGTATCCATTCATCCGATATTCATCTGCTTCTAGTTCGACTTTCTGTAATCGAAGCCGAGCCTTTTCGAGTTGTTCAAGGGTCCCTCTACGCAATTCTTCCGAATTTCGAATAGTACTTAAGATCCTCTGTTTTCGATTATCTAATAAATCTTTTAATGAAAGTAGATTATCTTGCTATTAAGTTTACAACTTTTATGATCTCTTCCCGAACCAAACATGAATCTTTCGATTCATTTGGCTCTCACGCTCCTTTTTTTTTCTTTTTTGCTATGTATTTTGGTTATTTCCATATCTTTTTTTATGTAATGAGCCTATCCTCTTTTCTCTTTGTATTTCAATATACCAAAACGTATATAAGACTAGATAAATATTAAGAGGACTCTTCCGACTAGATAAAAATCTATCATGGTCAGCAAAGTTGTTTCTTTATTTGTGTTTGCTCTGTTAGTTAACAATTTCATTAAGAAAAACGAAGTAAATAAATGGAAAATGAAAATTGCTAGAATTATTTCTCTTTCCTTAAATCCAAAAAATTTCTCTTTTTTTTATACACAGGTCGTCGATTCGGCATTGGAAAAAGGGCAAGGTGCCCTTCTAGTAAATAGTTCCTTTTTATCGATATGAGTGTTCTATATCAGATAAATTCTACACTAGCTATTTCCCGTTTAAAGCATTTGGATACTAATAAAGCATTTCGATACTAATATAGTTGTAGAAAGAGTACCCCTTTTTGCCTGGACTTCAAGCAGTTTAGCTTTAACCGTGTTAATGGTCTCACATTATTGGTCTATAGAGAATCAAAGTAAATTTACCAATGAGTCGCGAAATGCTATGGTTCTTCCATATGATTTCTGAAGTTATTCAGAAGTAATTCGTCGAGATCGTGCACCTTTTCTTATTTATCCAAAAAAATACTAAAAAATATTCTAAAGTGCAGCCGGATAGATCCAATCTATTCTTGAAATAGACAACTCGCACACACTCCCTTTCCAAAAAAAATCAATACACCAACCACTACAGTTAGATTTATTAGATTTGTTGCTAAAATATCGGTATTAAGCCCGAAACTCCCAGCGAATGGCCAGTGAGCTAAAAAAACGAAAGAATGGGTTACATTTTTCATATGCTCTCCTCTTATAGATAGGACGAACAAAGAAGAAAGTTTTTCGATCACTTACTTCACTCGCCCTTTTTTATAGGTTTTTTTAATGCAATTTTTTTAGTGCAAATAGATTCAATCTAATAATTTCTTTTAGATTAAGTCTTAGGTCTCGTTTGACCTGTGAAAGGTCTCCTTTGTTAAAATGTTCCCAAAATTCCTAAAATAAAAGGAAAAAGACTTTCCACTATCCTAAACTAAGGACGGGAAGGAAAAGGGCGAGCATATCTTCTACCTAAATTGATCATGCTCAAATCAACCCTTCCCGGAGTATTGTCTGTCCCAGTCCCAATAAAAAAAATTCCTGAAATAATAAAAATAAAAAAAAGTATTGATATACTTGGAATTAGAGAAGCAAATACCAATTTACTAAAAAAAGAAAAAAGTATCTAATTTAAAGGACTTATTTTCTTTTTTAGGATTAAACAAAAGGGTTCGCAAATAAAAGCGCTAGTGCCACAACCAGTCCATAAATTGTTAAAGCTTCCATAAAAGCTAGACTAAGCAATAAAGTACCTCGAATTTTCCCTTCTGCTTCTGGCTGTCTCGCAATACCCTCTACAGCTTGTCCTGCAGCAGTACCTTGACCAACTCCAGGCCCGATAGAAGCAAGCCCTACAGCCAATCCAGCAGCAATAACGGAAGCAGCAGCAATTAGTGGATTCATGGTGAGTTCCTCGTGTCAAAAAAAAAAAATGGTTAAGGATACAATCAACCACGAAATTATTACTTTTAACTTCTAAGCTCTATTTATAACTAAAAAGTACAAATTCAAATGATAATCTAAATCATCCGAACTACTTCGGGATCTCTTTTTGGTTTCTAATCATTAGAGGTTTGTGTAAATCCATTTTGGTTTCTAATCATTAGAGGTTTGTGTAAATCCATATGCTTTTCATTATTCTATTTCTCTTTCTTTCCAACCAACCACCTTTTCATTCCATCTTTTTTTACTCTTCAATATCCTTGAGTTCCCGTTTTTTCCCTTCATCTAATCCATAATAAAAGACGAAATACAGGAAGAACCCCTATTGAAATCGAACTAATCCAAATCCAATAGGAATCAAATCAAGATATACAATTGATAACAATATGCTGCATAGAACTGGATATGGAATCTAATTCCGTAATTCCATCTTAGAAATAAATAAAATCCTATATACATTTGTTTCTTCTATTTTGTTTGCATATTTTCTTATTTTCAATTGAATCCAATTCCAAAACCATTCCTTAGAAAGACGCACAAAAGATGACTGTCTTATAGACATTAAGGATATAGATCTAACCGGATTTCGTCCCCCCTGAATGCATATATAATTTAACAATTCCGTAATCGTAATATAGTCTATTTTCTCTCCTACAACTCTAGGTTATCCATTCATACGCATTTCGAACTAGTTAGTTTTCTAACCAGGAGGATTATCTGCAACCATGCATGAATTGGGCTAAGCTAAAAAAAAACTATTTCGAAAATTAGTCAATTCAATGATGACCTTCCATGGATTCACCTATATAGGCTGCGGCTAACGTTGCAAAAATAAGAGCTTGAATACCGCTTGTAAATAATCCAAGAAACATGACCGGTATAGGGACTACTAAGGGGACTAAAGAAACAAGAACAACAACGACTAATTCATCTGCCAATATATTTCCGAAAAGTCGAAAACTAAGCGATAATGGTTTTGTGAAATCTTCTAGGATGTTAATTGGTAAAAGGATTGGGGTTGGTTTAATATATTTCTCGAAATAACTCAATCCTTTTTTGCTAAGACCCGCATAAAAATATGCCGCTGATGTTAGTAAAGCTAAAGCAACAGTAGTATTTATATCATTCGTGGGCGCTGCTAATTCCCCGTGAGGTAACTCTATAATTTTCCAAGGTAAAAGAGCACCTGACCAATTCGAAACAAAAATAAAAAGGAACATAGTTCCAATAAAGGGAACCCAGGGACCATATTCTTCTCCAATCTGAGTTTTGCTCAAGTCTCGAATAAACTCAAGGACATATTCGAAAAAATTCTGACCGTCGGTCGGGATGGTTTGTGGATTCCGAACAGCTATGATAACTGAACCTAGCAAAATAGTAATTACGACCCAAGAAGTGATGAGTACTTGGGCATGAATTTGAAAACCTCCTATTTGCCAATAGAAGTGTTGGCCTACTTCTACACCCGATATATCATATAACCCCTTGAGTGTTTTAATGGAACATGGTGTAATATTCATATTGTCCTCTGATAAAAATTGAACTTCAAAAAAGGAATTCTTTTGATTCAACCATCTCTTTCTCAACTCAGCAACTTGAAGTATTAATCTTATATTTAGGATACCAAGAAATCACATCAGATCATAATATATATCAATACTCCCTAATATATATCAATATTCCCCTTCTTTTATTTTATCTATGCAAAACAAAAAAGAATAGTAACTGATCCTATAAATCTACGCAGTTGCTTAAGAATTCACTATTCTTCTTAATCAACGATTTCTTATATAGAGAGAACGGCCCTCAGAAATTGCAAATACTAATTTGTTAAGAATTAATCGAATTGAAGTCATAGTGTCATCGTTGGCAGGAATCGATATATTCGCGAGATCTGGGTCACAATTTGTATCGACTAAAGAAATAGTAGGAATCCCCAAAATGGCACATTCCCGAAGAGCTATATACTCTTTTTGCTGATCAAGGACGATCACAATGTCAGGCAACCTCGTCATATATTTGATTCCGCCGAGATATCTTTGCAAGGTAGATAATTTTCTCTTTAAGATTGCCGCATCTCTTTTTGGGAGATGGTGGAATTTTCCCATTTTTTCTTCTGCTCTTAAGTCTCTAAATTGAGAAAGTCTAGTTTTGGTAATCGACCAATTCGTTAACATACCACTGAACCACTTTTTATTAACATAATGACAACGAGACCTTATTGCAGCTGATGCTACTAAATCTGCTGCTCTTTTTTTGGTACCAACAATTAAGAAGCTTTTTCCCTGACTTGCTGCATCAAAAACTAAATCACAAGCTTCTGATAAAAAACGAGCTGTTCTAGCGAGATTTGTAATATGAGTACCTTTACGCTTTGCCGAGATGTAAGGGGCCATTTTAGGATTCCATTTCTTAATACCATGACCAAAATGAACTCCTGCTTCTATCATCTCTTTCAAATTTATGTTCCAATATCTTCTTGTCATTTTTTCCACACTTACTTTTTTTTCTTTTTTTCGTCTTACTATTACAGAATTGATTTCTTTTTGAAGATTAAGAAAGAGCCGAAATATCTTGAAATAAATAATAATTGTTCCGATGGAACCCTCTACTCAGAATTGGCCATTGATACATGATATAAACACAGCCTTAATAAATTACTTCTTTTATTTTTATTTAGTAAAATGTGAAAATACAAAATCTAAAATCAGACCTATTAGCATTCTAAGGTCAAAAGTATAGTTTCAATTAAAGTAAAAAAATCTGCTTTATATGCTTTATATATCCTTATAAATCATATAAATGGCAGTAAACGGGGGTTCTGATGTCTCATAGAAATTGTTTGTTACATCAGAATCAGAAGAAACTAATTCTGTATGGAGAAACAAAATATCTCTAGTTTCCGACGTGAATATATTTTTTTTTTGAATTTCGAAATAAAGGTTCTTGTCTTGTGGGAAACGATGCACAAATTTTTGGAATCCGGTACCAACGGGTATAATTCCCCCCAAAACTACGTTTTCTTTCAGCCCTTTCAACCAATCAATACGACCTCGTAGGGCAGCTTTTGCTAAAACTCGAGCAGTTTCTTGAAAACTTGCTTCAGATATGAAACTTTGGGTATTCAGGGAAGCCCTTGTTATTCCCAATAAGATTGCCCGATAATAGATCGATTCATCTAAAGCCCGCCCTGCTCGTTCCGCTCGCAATAGTCCTATTAATTCCCCAGGTAAAAAAACACTAGACATTCCATCTTCGGAAACCCTTACTTTTGATGTTACTTGGCGTATAATAATCTCTATATGTCTATTATGGATCTGTACCCCTTGGGATCGATAAACCTTTTGTATCTTATTAACCAAAGAGATACGACTTTGGGCTATGGTTAGCTCAGCTCCAATCAAGAATCCCCAGGGAACCCCAAGAATTCTTGGTATACGTTCGTTCCAATCCTGAATTCTCCTTTCGAGATTCGGCGATAGTGAATCAATTGAACGCGCTTCGAAGATTTGTTCTACTTTTGGAAGACCTTGCGTTATATCACTAGATCTCGATTTTTCATATATAAACGTAACTAACCTATCTCCTTTGTAAAGGATTTTTCCATAATGACCATGAACAGTTGCTCCTATAGTGGCCAAATAAGGCTTAGCTGCTCTTAGAACAAAGGAGTCCATATTAACAATGAAAATTTGACCTGATTTTTTTATGTGCGATTTAAATAGACATACATTTTCACAAATAAATTGTCCAAGGTAAATTATTGCCGATGTCTCTTCCCACGAGTCATGATGGATAAAGTGCCAATTCAAATGGAATGGCTCTAACATGATGTTACTGTCGAAATTCGAAATCCTTTTATTTTCGTCTATTAAAGAGTATTTAAGTCCTTGAAGTACTTGGAAGGTTTGTTTCAAATTTTCAAGGAACAAGTATTTTTTTAACAAGATCTGATTATGTGTTAATAAATAGTAAGATGAAGAAAAATTCGATATACTAGGTACAATAGCGCCTAAGAGACCAAAAATATATCGAATAAGAATTCTAGGATTCGATTCTTTTACCGCATTGGGATATTTCGAATTCTTGAATAAACCAATTTGAGAACAGTTGGGTGCCGACAAAATCATCAAAGATGGGTATTTTTTATTTTGATTCAACAAGGTGCCAATAGCTTCTTGATGTTGGCTAAGTAATTGAATCTTCGCCTTGGAATAAAAGGAATTGGTATTGTTGTGATCTAACCTATTATTGGGAATCGGCCCTGCACTTGTCCTATCATACCTTCTTCTTGTATATGAAATAGGGGACTTGACTAACTCAATTCTTAGGAAATCGCGAATCAGATCATTTGTTCTTAACTCAACAAGGGAAGCACGAGCCCCCTCTTTTTCTTCTTGTTCCCAATTCACTACCAAGCAAGTTCGAACGAATTGACTATTCGTGTGATAAATTCTTTGAGTTAACTTGCTATTTTCATGAGAAATAAAATTGACAAGTCGAAGTTGGAGATTATCCTCTTCTTGCAAGAGATCTTGCGGGAAAAGTCTTGCTAGATTTTTCCCTTCGTCCATTTCATATGCGACTGCAGGTCGAACTGAAACAAAATACTTTTCCTTGCTTTTGAGAATTTTTTTCCGTTGAACATAAACCCAATTTTTTCTTTTTTTTGAGTCCTTAGAATCTTTTTTTTCTCTTTCTGGTGGTATCAAACTGGCGCCTAATATCTTATCCGCCTCTTCAGGAAAATGAATATGTCCGGAAAAGATTTTTAGTTCCGTATGGCTTTTTTTTCTCTTAACTCGGACCAATCCACCTAGTCTACTTCTTGTATTTTTTGTGAGTTGTGTATCCACTCCAATAATACTATTGTCAAGTACCTTTAGGGATGAGGATCTCGGCAAGATATGCAGTTCTTGAAGAATGAAAAAAAACCGATCTACTTCTTTTTGGTATTTTAGACTAAATTCTTTTGTTCCTCGATGCTCAAAAAAACCCTCCTTTTTTAAGATAGAATCTTCCTCTGGGTTCCCATATTCGTCCTCTGAGTCTTCCTCTGAGGCTTCTTGTAAAGCCCCATATTCGTTCTCTGAGCCATCTTCACGACTCCCATATTCTTCTTCCTCTAGAGTTCCATATTCGTCCTCTCGAATTTTATATTCGGTCTCTGGATTCCTATATTCTTTTTCTGAGTCTTTCTCTAGAGTCCTATATTCGTCCTCTAGGATCCCGTATTCATCTTCTAGGGTTTCATATTCGTCTTCTAGAGTCTTATATTCGTTCTCTGGGCTCTCATATTCGTCCTCTGAGTCTTCCTCTAGAGTCCTATACTCTTCCTCTCGGGTCCGATATTCTTCCTCTAGGGTCCTATATCGAAATTTAACAATTCCTGAACCCCTTTTATCTTTTCTGTATCCTGGATCGTCAAAATAAGCAAAAATAGTATTTCTACGTAAAACACCCATAAAGGGTATTTCAATCGAAATCCCCAAACAGGATATTAGCTCTTTTTCTTGTTCTTGATGATATTGTAATGGAATGACGAACCTATTTCTTCGCTTTTTCGCCAACAAATATGAATTATCTTGAAGAATAGACGGATAGACAAAATTCCAATGATTGTTGGACACGATTCGATCTGGCGTTAAATAATCAAGAATTTCCTTATCTTTTTTACCAAAAGTATCCAACAGTCTATGGCTTACTTGATCATTAGCCATTGGGAGGTCAAAGATATATCTTCCGTCAAGAGAAAAAGAATAAGTATTGATTTGATCTTGATCCTTGTGCAGCGAAAAGGATGCTATACTGGATCTGCACATACTTACTGACAATATCCATAAATGGCTTGTTTTTGGTAATCGACGAAGATTACCATATTGATATTCGGGCGCATGGTAAACATCAGTACTCCAGTGCATTTCCCCGTCAGATTCGGAATAAATATGCTTTTGTATCTTTTCTTTAAAATGCAAAGTGGACGTTCCGGCACGAATCTCCGCAATTACTTGTTCGGATTCTACATATTGATCATTTTGCACTAGAATCAAGCTTTTTAACGGAATATTCACAATATGTAGAATATCCTGACTCTGAATAGTTACACGCAAGTCTATATAGCATAGAAAAGCAGGCTGCCCATGACGGGTACGTGTGGGGTGAACCAAATTCTCCTTGAATTGGATTTTTCCATTCGAGGGGGATCGTACAAGGTCGGCAGTACCCCCTGTGAATACTCCACCAGTATGAAAAGTTCTTAGTGTTAGTTGAGTCCCTGGCTCCCCAATGGATTGACCTGCAATAATACCTACAGCTTCCCCCAATTCGACCAGATCCCCATGAGTGGGACTCCGCCCATAACATAATTGACAGATCCAAGATGTGCTCCGGCAAGTAAAGGGGGTTCTAATATATATTGGTTGTGCTCGAAACGGTTGTGCTCGAAAGGCAGTTATGAATCGATTGACTAATCCAATTCCAATATCTTGATTTCGAGCAGCAATGCATCGTGAACCAATATATATATCGTCTGCTAATACACGACCAATTAGTGTTTGGACAAAAAGTTTTTCCGTCATCCCATTTTGAGGACTCACAGAAATACCTCGGATAGTACCACAATCTCTTCTACGCACAATAATATGTTGAACTACTTCAACAAGTCTACGTGTAAGATAGCCAGCATCCGCTGTTCGTACAGCAGTATCTACAACCCCTTTTCGGGCTCCGTAGCAGGAAATTATATATTCTGTCAAAGAAAGTCCCTCGCGTAAATTGCTTTGAATAGGTAAATCAATCATTTGTCCTTGAGGATCCGCCATTAACCCTCTCATACCTACTAATTGGTGTACCTGAGATGCATTTCCTCTGGCTCCTGAAAAAGACATTAGATAGACTGGATTAGAAGGATCCGTTATTCGAAAATTCGAATTCATTTCTTGTTTCAAATATTCACTTGTAGCATACCATATCTCAACGGATTGGCGTAATTTTTCTACCGCGTGTACAGCCCCATAATAATAGTGTTTCTCCAAAAGAAAACTCTGTTGTTCCGCGTCTTGGACTAACCATCCTTTAGAGGGTATTGTTAAAAGATCCTCGATTCCTAAAGAAATCGATGTAGTAGTGGCTTGATGGAAGCCCAGAGTCTTTATTTGATCCAGTATATGGGATGTATATCCCATTCCGAAATGATCTATTAATCTGCTAATAAGTCGTTTCATAGCAGTTCCGTCTATCTCTTTATTATGAAAGACCAGGTTGGCCCGTTCGGCCATACATAAGTACCCCCTTTTTTGACTGAGTAGGATTCGACAATTGCTGAGTAGGATTCGACAATAGGCTTGAGTCAGTGATTCGAAAACTTAATTTACCCCCTTTCCTCAATCTCAATCTGAATTTGCGCGGCAAAAAAGATGGTACTAGCGAAATCGGAATGCCCCCCGAAAGGGGCATCACCGAATCTAACTTCCTTGTTTAGATTTAGATAGTGTATGAATAGGCCCGACTAAATCCTTGTATGGCTTCCTCTATTTCTCTATAAAAAGAAATATGACCAAGAGTGGTTCGAATGTATATAGAACGGGTTTCCTTTTTTCTATTTCCGACTATTAGATAGTGGGCATAAATCTCATGATAAGTCCCAAAAGATTCATATTGAACTTCAATCGGAACTTCTCTTGACCCAACGATGCGTTGATCTAGTTTCCATCGGAGCCACAAGGGACTGTTTAAACCGATTCGTTTCTGTCTATAAGCTCCCAGTGCATCATAGGAACTAGAAAAATGGGGTTCTTTATCTTTCGTATACTTATAAAAATTGTTATTATTGTATTTTACTTTTTTATTTGGAGAGTTTCCGCAACTATTATATCTATTTGCACAAATACCTCGACGGTTTCCAATCGTTAATACATAAAGTCCGATAAGCATGTCTTGGGTTGGCACGCAAATGGGATCTCCAATAGCGGGAGACAGGAGATTCATATGAGAAAACATAAGTAAACGGGCTTCCGCCTGAGCTTCCAAGGATAAAGGTAGATGAACAGCCATTTGATCCCCATCAAAGTCCGCATTGAAACCCTTACACACTAATGGATGTAAACAAATAGTACGCCCCTCTACTAAAGTGGGTTGGAAGGCCTGTATGCCTAATCTATGCAGGGTAGGTGCTCTGTTCAACAGTACAGGATGCCCCTGCATAACTTCTTGAAGTATTTCCCATACAAGGGGTTCCTTTTCCCAAATTTTCCTTTTAGCAATCCTGACATTAGAAGTAGCACGTTTCGTGATTAGATCGCGAATTACAAATAGCTGAAAAAGCTTTATTGCTATCTCTAGAGGTAATCCACATTGATGTAATGAAAGCGAAGGACCCACAACAATGACAGAACGCCCCGAGTAATCGACCCGTTTCCCAAGCAGAGTCTCGCGAAACCTCCCCTCTTTACCCTCAATTACATCTGAAAGTGATTTGTATACTTTATTGTGACCATCCCTTGTCGGTTGCCCGCGGGACCCACTATCAAGAAGTGTATCCACGGCTTCTTGTACCAATTTTTCCTGGCACATTACTAAATCTGCTGGTGCTAATTCACTTCTTTTTAATAGATAGGCAAGGTTGTTGTTCCGACGGATAACTCTCTTATAAAGTTCATTAATATCCGAAGTCACTACTTTATCCCCAGACCTATAAACAATGGGTCTCAATTCGGGAGGAAGAACCGGTAATAAGCACAAAACCATCCATTCTGGTTCTACATTTGTTTGAAGAAAATGTTTCGCCAATTGCATGCGTCTAATCAAAAAAACTTTTCTTATTCGTCTTTTTCTATCTTCCCATTCATCTCCACTATACCCCTCGTCTTCTAATTCTTTCCATTCAACCAAGGAATTCTCTATAATAATTCGCAAATCCAAATCCGCTAATTGTTCTCTAATAGCACCTGCTCCTGTCGCAATTTCCCGATTTCGAAATGTTGCAAAGCCTGGGGTAGAAAAAAAGGGAGAAATACTGTGGTTACAGGATGAAATTTCATCTTCGAATAAACCCCGTAATCGTAAGAAAGTAGGTTTTTTAGCGCTGGGCCTAGCAAAAGAGAAATCGCCATATACTAGGCCCTCCAATTTCTTAAGGGGTTTATCTAAAAGATTCGCGATATAACTAGGAAGACCTTTCAAATACCACACATGAGTCACTGGACATGCCAGTTTTATGTAGCCCATTTGATATCTTCGTATCCGAGAATCAACAAATTCTACCCCGCATTTTTGGCAAAATCTTTCGTCTTCGTTTTCAGCTACGCTCGCTCGAGAATTTCCACAAGCACAAATTCCGCTTTTTATGGGTCCAAAGATTCTTTCGCAAAACAATCCATCTTTTTCTGGTTTATCGGTTTTATAATGAAAAGTGGAGGGCCTTGTGACTTCGCCAACGACTTCCCCATTAGGTAGGATTTTTTTAGCCCAAGCCCTTATTTGTTGAGGGGAAACGAGTCCAATTTTAAGTTGTTTATGTTTATATTGGTCAATCATAAAATAGAAATAAGAAAAGAATTTATATTTATTCCGATCAAACATCCTCCCTATTAACCTGGAAGTTCTTCTCAGATACAAGGAAATGGTTCAGTTCTAGAGCTAAAGATCGTAGTTCTCGAACGAGCACTCGAAAAGATTCTGGAGGATCCTCGTGATTAGGCACTCTTTTTCCCCAGATCGTAGCATTAAGTATTTCTTGGCGAGCTATAAGATGATCAGATTTATAAGTAAGTATCTCTTGTAAAATATGAGCAACACCAAATCCTTCTAAAGCCCAAACTTCCATTTCTCCTACTCGTTGTCCCCCTTGCTTAGCTCTTCCTCTAACAGGCTGTTGGGTAACAAGTGAGTAGGGCCCAGTAGAACGTCCATGAATTTTTTCATCAACTTGATGAATTAATTTTAAGATATAGGACTTCCCTATTAGAACAGGCTGTTCGAAGGGATCTCCTGTTCTTCCATCAAATATTCTGCTTTTTCCCGGGTACTCGGGTTCAAATACCCATGGATTTTTTGTTTGTTTACTGGCTTCATATAATTCCGAAAACACAAGTTTTCTTGAAGCCTCTTGCTCATATCTCTCATCAAAGGGTGCTATTCTATAATGTTTCTTTAGCAGATCCCCTGCTAATCCGAGCGAGCTTTCAAATATTTGTCCCACATTCATTCGCGAGGGTACTCCTAAGGGATTGAAGACCATATCAACAGGTGTTCCATCTTGCAAATAGGGCATATCTTGCCTAGGCAAAATTTTTGAAATGATCCCCTTATTCCCGTGTCTTCCGGCTACTTTATCCCCAACTTTGATTTCACGCTTCTGTAAAATATATACACGAACCATTATGTCAAGGGGGTCCCTCTGGATCCATTTCACATCGATAACGCGCCCTCTTCCACCTATAGGTAGTTTGAGAGAAGTTTCTTTTGAAGTGGATACCTCAAGACCAAAAATAGCCCGTAATAATCCAGCTTCCGCGATATACGACGATTCGCTCGCTATCTGAGGCGTTAATTTACCTACTAAAATATCACCAGTTTCTACCCAGGATCCCAACCTCACAACTCCATTTCTGTCCAAATTGCGGAGTAAATGTTCTTCTAGATGTGGTATTTCTTTAGTGATTTTTTCAGCGGAGCCTTGGCTTGTCGTATCCGTCTGAATTTCATATTTTCGGATGTGAAAAGAAGTATAAATATCCTCATATACCAAACGTTCGCTAATTAGTACTGCGTCTTCAAAATTGTAACCCTCCCAGGGCATATAAGCTACTAAAATGTTTTTTCCTAAAGCAAGTTCCCCACCAACTGTAGCTGCTCCCTCCGCTAAAATTTGCCCTTTTTTAATGGATTTACCCTGCGGAACCCGAGGTTTTTGGTGCATACAAGTATTTTTGTTAGAGCGCCGATGGGCAACTAAAGGAATACTTATGGTTTTCCCACTACTTGATAAAAGGATCTTATGACTATCACTAGAAATGATCTTTCCCTCGCGTTCGGCTATAACGGAAACCCTCGAATCTAGAGCTGTTTGGCGTTCCAATCCAGTTCCAACAATGCACTTCTCGGACCGAGAAAGTGGAACTGCTTGGCGCTGCATATTAGAACTCATTAAAGCCCGATTCGCATCATTATGCTCAATAAAAGGAATGAGAGAACCCCCAATAGAAAAATATTGGAAAGGGAAAATACTTCTAACATGAATCTGTTCCCATGCAATAGTCAGGAATTCTTGACGGTATCTAGCTGGAACAACCTGTTCTTCCTGAATACCCTGATTCAAGGACAAAGAATTTCCTGCTGCTATCATATAATATTCATCTCTATTTGGTGATAAATAAACCACCTGTCTCTCTTTTTTTTCTTTTGCCTTCTCAGATATTTCATAAAACGGACTCTCTATAGATCCCCACCAGTGATCAATTCTCGCATGAATAGCTAATGATCCGGTAAGTCCAACATTGATTCCTTCGGACGTGTCAATTGGACAAATACGCCCATAGTGACTCGGATGAATATCTCGGCTCCGAAAACTTGCAGTTCTCCCCGTCAATCCTCCAGGACCCAAACAACTCACTTTTCGCCCATGAACCGTTTGTGTCAATGGATTGGTTTGATCAAAAACTTGAGATAAGGGATATGTGCCAAAAAAGGTCTCATAAGTAGTTATTAATAAAATCGAAGTTGAAGTTGGAGTTACCAAAGTTTGTGGAGTCGGTTTCGATTGACGTATGAATACTCTACGAATAGTTTTTTGAACCGCATGTTGTAAACGGCCAAGAGCCAGTCCGAATTGATCTTGTAACAGATCCGCAACCGAACGAATACGTTTATTTTTCAAGTGATTCATATCGTCATCGTCAAGTATACCCGTTCCAAATTTCATTCCAATCAACTGATCCGTAGCGGCCAATACATCTCGTGGTACCAAGAATGTATTGTTCTGAGGGATATCAAGATTCAGTCTCCGATTCATATTTCGTCGACCAACTCTTCCTAATTCACATTTTTGTTGAAAAAATTTCTTTTGTAATTCCTCGCATAAGGACTCCGAAAATACCAGGTCCCCACCTACACAAGCAAATTGTTGATAAAACTCCAAAATAGCTTTTTCTTTTGACTCAATCCTCTTTTTCTCCTTAGCATTCGGGAAAGACAAGAAAATTTCGGGGTAGGATACATTATCTAAAATTTCTTTTAGATTCGAACCCATAGCTGATGATAGAACTAAAATAGATATCTTTTGTTTTCTACTTACGCGAGCCCATATCCTTTCTTTTTTATCAATTGCTAATTCCGATCTTCCTCCCCAATCTGATATTATAGTCCCGGTGTATATAGAAATTCCCTTATGGTCTAATTCCGAGCGGTAGTAAATACCAGGACTTAGCAATATTTGATTGATCACAATTCGGTATATTCCATTTATTATAAAGGTTCCTAAGGAATTCATTATAGGAATGTTTCCAATAGAAATGGTTTGCTTTTGCACATCGAAACCAAAAATTAATCTCGCAGATACATATAATTCGGAAGAATAGGTGAGTGATTCATACACAGCATCCCTTTCTTTTATCGAGGGTTCTAGCAATTGATATCCTTTCGCAAATAATTGAAATGCAATTTCGTGATCTGGATCTTTAATTGTTGGAAACTTCTCAAGTTCTTCTGCCAAGCCTTGATTAATGAACCTACAAAATCCCTCGAATTGGATCTGACTAAATCCGGGTATTGTGGACATTCCCTCATTTCCATTCCGGAGCATTTTAATCTTAAGTTTCCTATTTATCGAAGAAAAATTCCATTATCAGCTCACTCTTCATCAATCCCTACGGATCAATCTAGCAATCATGGAATCTATATTCTGTTTACTGAATCACATGAAATTCTAGGGAACTCCACATACGTATTTCATATATGTATTTCATACATATGAATAAAGATAATTTTGACGAAAGTTTGACTTTGGCAGGGGTAGAGATGGAATTAAAATGAATTGATAAAAAAGTCCTAGAAAAAATTCTGCCACTTAAACTTTATGATATTCTAATCAGATTGGATAGCAAAAATTTCTCGTTTTATCTGCTTTCTATGAAAGAAATAAAGCCATAATAATTTATAAGCACTAGTTAGAATTTAGAATAGTACGCTTAGTTTTATTTTCAAAAAGAAATTGAAGGTTATTTTTTGTTTCGTAGTAATAGAATCGCTGAAAAATAAAGTATTTCGTTGTAGAATCCTAAAATAAAGTACTTACTTTTTTTAAGTACTTGCTAATTTAGTTATCTACCTATTCACATATCCTTTCTTTTATCGTAATTTCACCTGTGTGGGCCAATAAAAGAAGGCCAGGCCATAATCTATATCAGAGCAAATTTCTTCTTTTTATTCAAGATATTTAATGCAATGAAAAATTAAAGCATGATTCCCCGTAGGGGATTTGTACATGGGGAAGATCCATAGATAATGCTGTTCTGTTCGGACCTGGAGTTTACCTATATACAGATTAGGGAAGCTTTTATTCTATTTTATTATTATTATGCCATTAAAGGAGAGAATACCGATTTAAGAGTCGTTTACTACTGCAATTCAAAAAAATTATAGTTAATGGTTCCAATTTGTTCTGAATTTTACAGTCTGTGACTGGAAATCCACTTTTGCTTCTTTGTCATTTCAATAGAAAGAAAAGGGGTTTTAGTAAGAAAATATGGATGAATACTTGTTCTTTTCTCGATTTTAGATCGGATTTTTTGGCGGCATGGCCAAGTGGTAAGGCAGGGGACTGCAAATCCTTTATCCCCAGTTCAAATCTGGGTGCCGCCTGATCAATAAAATACTTAGGATTATAGTACTAAATCAAACTCAAAAATTTGGTATCCTCATAAGTTGGGAAAAGAGAGTAACTAGGTCTGGCGATACTGGATTTTGAAAATCCATACCATAGTTCTATTCTCAAAGGAGGCTTTGTTTTGGCGGCAGTGGCCCAAAGGGGGAGCTACCAACAGAGATGAGGTAGCGTTTCCTTATTCTTTTATTAATTTGAATTGATTCGGGAATTTAAAACTATGAGGCTAAGGTGTCATAAACCTTCGTATCCAAAGGTCCCTAAGGGGCATCTTTTTTTTCAATCTAAGATTGAAGAAGGGACTTTGCGAAGAAATATAAAGACTTTCTAATTATCATACATTGTATTTATCATACATCTTACTATATATACTTCGTACATTTTATGCTACCTACATACAATAAAGTAAAGGCTACTTATTCTGTCGAGAATGAGATTGAATAGGTTGATCAAAACTCAATTTCGTAGTTATGGAGTGGATTCGTAGTTATGGAGTGGATAAGGTCTCCTCACTCTTTTATAGAAAGAGAAAGAGAGAAAGTGGGGCAGTAGGGTTTAGGTCAAAAATAAACATGGGTAAAGTAGGTATCCAATAAATATTTATCTATCCTAATTTTATGGTATATTTTTACGTCCTTTGTTTCTAAAAAAGTAACAAAAAGAAGAAAAAATCTCTCTATTCCCACGTCTTCTATTCAGGACATTCCCACACTCTTTCTTTTTTAAGGAAAAGCTATATGTATCATATATATACTTAATACTCCCCAATTCTATCAGAAATCATATAAGAATTTGATAGGAGTAAATTCCTTTAACAAATTCATCCATAGTCTTAGAGCAGAATTTTGACTCTGTACCCTTAATTCCACTATGATTATTGATCAATAGTAGAATAATTCCTTCATAGAAATAGGAGACATAATTTACATGGATATAGTAAGTCTCGCTTGGGCTGCTTTAATGGTAGTCTTTACATTTTCTCTTTCGCTAGTAGTATGGGGGAGAAGTGGACTCTAGGGATATTACTAATTGATTGAGTAGTCGAATTGTAGTATCGACTCTTTTCTTTAATTGATCATTTTATTTTGTATTAATCATTTTGCCAAACTTTATTTTTTCTCTCTTTCTTTAGTTTTGTTTCACTCTTGTAAAAAACTCTTTTAAGGAAGAGTTGTTCTATTTTACTATGTTTCATTCTACTATAATAGAAAGAATATAGAATAGAAAAAGTAATAAAAAGAATATAGAATAGAAAGAGTGATTATAGTAATTAAGAATTTCTACTAGAAGTGACGAGTAAAAATAAAGTTCTTTACATAAGAAAATTAGACTTTCTTACACGAAGCTATTCACAGCAGATTGCACATTTTACATTTATACTCTTTTCTTATTCTTAGAATTAGAAATTTTTTTTGTTCTTTTTTTTTTTTTAGGATCTCGCGTGAAGCATCTCGCGTCATTTTGAAGTATGAAAGATTCGCAGGTTTTTTCCTTTTATTTACTTTTTTTCTTTTTTTTTATTATAGTCTATTCTCGTATTATTTTTCTCCCCCTCCATGTCCATGGACTCTTTCGATGAAGAATTGTCTTCAATTTTTTTTTATTTTGACTTGCTTGAAATTCAATCTACTAAATTTGAATTAGATTACTATTTCAATCTACTAATTTATTCTATGTAGATTCAAGATAATATAATAGAAAGAATAATAGAAAGAATCTAAAGTGTGGTAGAAAAAACTACATATAGTTTTTTCTACCACACTTTAGGATTCCAACCAGATCCTTTCATTTAATACTTGGATTTTTATTTTTTTAATCCCTTTTTCATTTCTTCAATGATTAATTGGAATTCCAATTAATCGTTTTGACTGGCTGTTTTTACATAAATAATAAGTAAAAAGGCAGTAGGAACTAGAATGAACAATGCAGTAGCTATAAATGCGAGAATATTTACTTCCATAATTTCTTTATTTTATTTTTTTTTTTCACAATAACTCGGGATGTAATCCCATGGAGAGGAAAAGGAGGTATCCCTGTAAATTCAAGGGGAGGACTTACATTCTGATAATACTGAATCAATTCAATATTATGAATATAGGATATATCAAATCAATTCATGGTTGATAGTAGAATAATATAACATAGGAGGATCCCTTATCCATACTAAGACCAAAATAGGTTTTTTGATTGGATTCGGAATCCCTCTATTTTTTATCCTTTTCTACTTTTGCTTTTCTATATATATGTATAGCCAAGAATCTTTCTTATCCAATTTCCCTTCCTTTTTCTTATAGTTATACATATAATCTATGGGTCACATAGACATCCAAATAAGCAGTAGAATAGAAGTAGAAATGAGATGGAGAAAAGTGGATTCTTGGAAAGAATCCTTTATCTTTAAACATACACAAACAAAGTTGGAACTATAAAATGGAAGTGGTGTGGTTTAATCCCTAAAAAGGAATTAATTATATTAAATTCATTCTCTAACAATAAACGAATCCAATTTGTGTATGGATTGGATTCCGGTAAAATACCGTAACTCTATTCCTTAAGATAAGAGTCAAATAGGAAGTTAAGATGATGATGGTATCATCATATCATAAAAATAGAGTAATATCCTAAATTATACTAATCCACATATGATATGTACGTCTTTCCTTATCAAAAGGAAGTAGTTAAAAAAAAATTCCTATACAGCTCTCTTTTTATTGAGAGCTATGAAATAAAAAAGTAAAGTAAGGGTTCTCCATAGATATTTGATCTTGTCTTCTGCCCCCCTTTTTTTCAGGGCAATTCTTGATGAAAAAAGGAAAGATGAATTTTTCCATTTATTGAACCCTAGTTCGGGACTGACGGGGCTCGAACCCGCAGCTTCCGCCTTGACAGGGCGGTGCTCTAACCAATTGAACTACAATCCCTGTGGGGTGTATGGCATACCTATTCTTAAATAGGACCCTAAGAAAATTCGTCTGTCGTACTCTAAGAAATAGATGAATCATATACTACTACACCCACATAGGATATGTGGGTATAGTGAGAGTGGCATAACTAGTATTCCGCGATTTTTTATACCTAAAAACAACTGATAATCCACCTTTCAATAAGAAAAACTGTTTTCTTTGTAAGAAAAGAATCAGAAAGATATCGCTTAGAAATAAATTTTCCCTATCTTTTATTTTTATCCTTTATTTCTAAGGATCAGATATTTTTTTCTTCCATAATAAAAATGGATTTAGTTCATATTCACGAAGCCCTAGATTTTTGGGCCGAGCTGGATTTGAACCAGCGTAGACATATCGTCAACGAATTTACAGTCCGTCCCCATTAACCGCTCGGGCATCGACCCAGGAAGAATTTTTTCTAGGCTTTTTAATAATCTATGATTAACCTCTTTTTATAATACTCCCTACCCCTAGGGGAAGTCGAATCCCCGCTGCCTCCTTGAAAGAGAGATGTCCTGAACCACTAGACGATAGGGGCATCACTAGACGATAGTGCTATATAGAACCACTCGTCGTTATACTATAATGATAGTATGAGCAGTTTTTTGGAATTGTCAATATACTCGAATCGAAGAGTATAAATAGATCAAAGCAAAGAGTCTTTCCTACTTTTCTGTTATGCTTTCATAGGAGTTTTTTTTGTTGATGGTTAGGTTAATTCACGGATCATCCCTGCTTTTTAGGGAAATTCCTTTTACTTTTAAAGGATAAGGATTCTAGATTAGTTCAGTACAGATATTGATTTGATTGCTCTAACAGGAAAAAGAGTCCAAGTTCATTTATTTTTTGCAATTTAAACTCTGTGCTTCGTTTAGTGTTCAGACCAAAAATAAGGGCATCTCATACTAAACGAAGTCATAAAATTCAATAAAAAACAGAGACATAAAAAAAAAGAAAAAAGTGAATCAATTTAGTAGAAAAGTAGTCTATCGGATTCGAACCGATGACTTTGATCTTGCCGCAACATTACTCTACCACTAAGGGAAAAGCCCTTTATCGGATTTGAACCGATGACTTATGCCTTACCATGGCATTACTCTACCACTGAGTTAAAAGGGCTTTTTATTCAAAATTATTAAAAAATTAGCCACTTTCATTTACCATTATAGATCTACTGCATAATGTATATAATATATGTATGTATAGATATATATGTAGAGATTTTATTTTCTATATTGAGATATAGAAGTTTATTCATGGTGAGGTTCAAAAAGGCCAAAGGGGCAATAAGAACTGCAGTTAAAAAAATGATAGACTTTTTTTTATCTTTAGCCTGGCCTATTCACTTTTCACGTGCTCAGAATGTTCTTCAGAATTAGGACTTTTTTCTTCTATTACCTGGTCTTATGATGAGAACTTTCTCCATTTATGTTTTATTTCCCTTAATTTTAATTGGGGAGTATAAAGGAATTCGCCCTCTTCATATACCCATATGGCTGGGTATTGTATTAATTTTCATCTTATCTGTTTTGGTGCGAGATTGAAACAATTTTTCACAGGCATTCCTTGGAAAACCTTCGAGTTCAAAACTTTTCAATTTTTCAGTTTTGGACGGATTTGTTGCAGCAATTTTCAACGGGTACCCGTTGAAAAAAAAAGTACTTGAATATTATCCAAAAGGTGTATTTTGAACAAACTATATTGGAGTTTTATCAACAATTTTATTATAAAAGTGGGCAGTCGAATTTATACTGCAGAGTATAAAAATTATTCTACAGCTTGCCTAACAAAAAAGAAAAGAAAGGGATTGATGGGTACTGTCACCTATAGATCTCTTAGTGTATATTGTAGGAATAATCAAACTATAAAATACGAAGAATACGGTCCTAATTGAAATGCATACATTTGGTTCATACGCTAGTGGAATGCTAAGAAGAGATTTCTTTTACAGATTAGAGAGAGGACATCTAAATCCTAAATTAAAGGCCTGCGATTGAAGTACCAACTGCTCGGTTTTCTACGTAGGTGGGATTAGCCTCTTCCTCAAATGGCTACCCTTGACAAAGGGTAGTGTTGGTATCATAATCTACATGTAGCGGGTATAGTTTAGTGGTAAAAGTGTGATTCGTTCTATTAATAACTGAATATGAAATGATATACTTAAGGGATCCTTAAGTTTTTTTTATTCATATTCTGATGAAAACTTTAGTTCTTGTAAAGGATTTAATCCTTTTCCTCTCAATAGCATATTGAGGAAGAATATACATTCTCGCGATTAGTATCCAAAGACTAATTAAATTTGCATGCAAAATACAAATTTGATTATGAGTACAGAGGCGCGAAGCACAATTTTGCATTGGATTAAGTATTCCAATTGAATAAATATGAGTAAAGGATCTATGGATGAAGATACAAAAAAGTTTATTTCCAATCGTAACTAAATCTTCTTTTAGTTAAAAAAGAAATGGAAGCCCAATAGCTAAATAGCTAAAAAACGATAGTTTTGGTTTACTAGAACCATCAGGATATTGTTTCAGCTCGGTGGAAACCCAACTCTTTTCCTCAGGATCTCTTGAATAAAATTAGGGAACGAAGTAAGTAGATTAGATAGATATTTAGGAGAATTTCTATCTCCTACTCTATAAGGATCATCTAGAAAGCGGAGAGCTTTGGTTCCATTCAGACAGAAAAGCTAACATAGATGTTAAGTGGTGAGAATAGCCATAAAGGAGCCGAATGAAATAAAAATTTCATGTTCGGTTTTGAATTAGAGACGTTAAAAATAATCAACCAGCGTCGACTATAACCCCTAGCCTTCCAAGCTAACGATGCGGGTTCGATTCCCGCTACCCGCTCCATTTTGTAGAAAAAGACTATTCTATTTGTTTGTCTAGACATGGTAGAGACTTGTATTCAACCTTTTTCGTCCACCTGTTTTCGGCCCTACAGAGCGGAGTAGAGCAGTTTGGTAGCTCACGAGGCTCATAACCTTGAGGTCACGGGTTCGATTCCCGTCTCCGCACTTAGCAGTCCATATAAATAAATGGACTATTCTATTTGTATAGATATGGTAGATTGTATAGATATGGTAGAGGGCTATATCCAAACCTTTTTTATTCAGCAGACAGAAAAGAAAAAATAAATAAAAGAAAGGCACATTCTATTTCCCTTTAATAGCAATTTTCTCTTGTTTGTCTCGGTGAATCCCCGGTTTAGGGCACCCTCTTGGCAAGTTCTATTTTCGCCCCCTAAGCACTCTTTTTTTTTTGAGTCGAGTGCAAAGGATAAGATAGGAAGGGATACGATACTAGACTAACAACTACTTAATTTAATATAAATAGTTAAGTAGTCAACTAGACTGAATTTTTTATCATAGTACCTTACCTGGCGAGCGACGGGAATCGAACCCGTACCTTCTCCTTGGCAAGGAGATGTTTTACCATTGAACTACGCTCGCTACGGCATATATTTTATATTTTAAAGGATATATCCGCCTGGGTCGACCGTCTATGTCTGGGTCGACCGTTTCATTTTCTATTAGAGTTTTCCTTTTATTTATTTTGTATCGGGCTACTAAATACTAGACAAATTCAAGAAATGAGAGAATTCAGAATAGCTACCAGAAAGACTAATCCAATCCATAATGATGTACCGGAAAATACAACGTTTTTATTATTTGACCAACCATCAGGAGAAGCAAATACAAGGGGTACACTAATTACTAAGATTGAGGAAGTCGCAATTAATGCAAAAACAGCTAATTGGAAAGCAATAGTCATATTTCAAATCCTCCAAACTACCTTCAAATAAAGTTGACTACATATTTCTATTTGATCCCTCACTTAATCAAAATTGTACGAAAATACAAGAAGTAGGAGGGGTTTAATCATGAATCCATTGATTCTTCTCTTTAAAATAAAATAAAACTTTTTCCTTACCGCTTTTATTTGCTTATGGAGTTGAGGGTATTTAGCCTGTATTTCACAAACGGGTATAGCGGATTCTGTATCCGTGTATACAGTATAGAAAGATATAGCGAAAGTGGACTTGCATCTGAGATGTTTCTAGAAGTTACTAGAACATTTCATATGGCTATGTTCGATTTGTAGGAATAAAATAGGGATTAAGCTGTGGAGAGATGGCTGAGTGGTTGATAGCCCCGGTCTTGAAAACCGGTATAGTTCTAGGAACTATCGAGGGTTCGAATCCCTCTCTCTCCTTTTGTTTATTGAATACATTTGTTTCTTTCTATGTTTTTCTTTGTTCTGCCCCCTTATATCATTCTTTCATAAAAAAGCATGAATGGCTCGGCTAGATGGAATAACCGAGCCAGAACAGAAAAAAAGTGGAACAGGTAGAAATAAAAAAATCTTAGTTAAGAGGGGTCATGTAAAGAACAGGTTCCAAATCACGATCAATTCCCTTTTCAAAGCCTGCTGCAGCAGCTCGGGCTCTTCCTGCATGCCACAAATGGCCCACAAAAAAGAAGAATCCTAGAACAAAATGGGAAGTCGCTAACCAACTTCTAGGAGAGACATAATTAACTGCATTGATCTCGGTAGCTACGCCACCCACAGAATTTAAAGAGCCTAAAGGAGCATGGGTCATATATTCTGCCGAACGTCGTTCTTGCCAAGGTTGGATGTCTTTTTTCAACCTACTCAAGTCCAAACCGTTGGGGCCCCTTAGAGGTTCTAACCACGGAGCACGAAGGTCCCAAAAACGCATAGTTTCCCCTCCAAAAATGACCTCTCCCGTTGGGGAACGCATTAGATATTTACCTAAACCTGTCGGTCCTTGGGCAGACCCTACATTAGCTCCAAGACGCTGGTCTCTAACTAGAAAAGTAAATGCTTGAGCTTGAGAAGCTTCTGGACCTGTGGGTCCGTAAAACTCACTTGGATAAGCTGTATTATTGAACCAGACAAAACAACAAGCGATAAAACCAAAGACAGATAAAGCACCCAAACTATAAGACAAGTAAGCTTCTCCAGACCATACAAACGCACGGCGAGCCCATGCGAAGGGTTTGGTTAAGATATGCCAAATTCCACCAAGTACACAAATGGAACCCAACCATACGTGTCCCCCAATTATATCTTCTAAATCATCCACACTAACAATCCATCCCTCTCCCCCAAAAGGAGATTTTAGTAAATAACCAAATATAACACCGGGGCTAAGGGTCAAATTGGTAATTTTTCTTACATCTCCTCCTCCGGGGGCCCAAGTATCATATACACCGCCAAAATAAAGAGCCTTGAGTACTAAAAGAAAAGCACCTATACCTAACAAAATTAAGTGAATACCCAAAATTGTAGTCATTTTATTTCTATCTTTCCATACATAACCAAAGAATGGAAAAGATTCTTCAAGAGTCTCGGGTCCCAGAAGCGCGTGATAAATGCCACCGAAGCCTAAGACTGCGGAGGAAATTAGGTGAAGTACTCCGGATACAAAGTAAGGAAAAGTATCTAGAACTTCTCCCCCCGGCCCTACTCCCCAACCCAGAGTAGCTAAGTGCGGAAGTAAAATCAACCCTTGTTCATACATGGGCTTTTCTGGTACGAAATGGGCCACTTCAAATAGGTTCATTGCTCCGGCCCAGAATACGATTAATCCGGCATGGGCTACATGAGCTCCAAGTAGTTTACCGGACAAATTGATAAGTCTGGCATTCCCAGCCCACCAAGCAAAGCCGGTGGTTTCTTGGTCACGACCAGCTAAAACGAAAGTTCCATTAAAGAGCGTTTCCACGTGGTAGAACCTCCTCAGGGAATATAAGATTTTCATGAGGCTGATCCTGAGCTGCCATCCACGCACGAATACCCTCGTTTAAAAGAATATTTTTGGTGTAGAAAGTCTCAAATTCAGGATCTTCCGCTGCACGGATTTCCTGGGAAACGAAGTCATAGGCACGTAGGTTCAGAGCCAGGCCAACTACGCCAATAGCACTCATCCATAAACCGGTGACGGGTACAAATAGCATAAAGAAATGTAACCAACGTTTATTGGAAAAAGCAACACCAAAGATTTGGGACCAAAAGCGGTTAGCAGTGACCATTGAATACGTTTCTTCAGCTTGAGTTGGGTTAAAAGCGCGGAAGGTATTTGCACCATCACCATCTTCGAATAGAGTGTTTTCTACGGTAGCCCCATGGATAGCGCATAGCAAAGCTGCGCCTAATACTCCGGCAACTCCCATCATATGAAATGGGTTCAACGTCCAATTATGAAATCCTTGGAAGAAAAGGATAAATCGAAATATAGCTGCTACGCCAAAACTCGGCGCAAAGAACCAACCAGATTGTCCCAGTGGATAAATAAGGAATACGGAAACAAAAACTGCGATTGGACCAGAGAATGAAATTGCATTATAAGGCCGCAATTGAACAGACCGAGCAAGTTCAAATTGACGTAACATGAAACCTATTAGTGCAAAAGCCCCATGGAGAGCGACAAAAGTCCACAGACCACCTAATTGACACCAACGAGTAAAATCCCCCTGTGCTTCCGGGCCCCATAGTAGCAACAAAGAGTGTGCTAAACTATTGGCAGGAGTGGAAACCGCCGCGGTTAAGAAATTGCAACCTTCCAAATAGGAACTAGCCAATCCATGGGTATACCAAGAAGTTACAAAAGTAGTCCCTGTAAACCAACCCCCTAAAGCGAAATAAGCACAAGGAAAGAGCAATAGGCCGGACCATCCTACAAAAACGAAACGGTCCCTTCGTAACCAGTCGTCCATAATATCAAATAGATCATTTTCTTCTTTAGTAACTCTACCAAGGGCTATAGTCATAGTGATCCTCCTATTCAATTACTTCAACCATTTCCGAGCACCTCATATTACTTCCAGGGCATACGATAGTTTGATTATCTGTGGACGATTTCTTTCTCGTTCAATGCCCTTTTTCAATGGTCTCGAAGATAGAAATAGAAATTTTGCATTTTTATCTATGGAGTCACAACCGAAGTCGTGGTAAATCCATGAATTTCATTAGATTCATTTTTCTTATACTATAGAAATAAGGAAATAAACATAGAAATAAGGAAATAAACATTTGAATTCAGCATTATTCTATGATTCCTATTTCAAAGCCTATCTTTTAAGGGAAAAATAACTCAACCCCTCTTTTCTCATTCGCTCTCTATTGCATGGGTGGAAGAACAAAAATAGGATTCTGAAAAAAAAAGAAAGATATTGAAAAGAAAAATTGACTTTCGAAATCCATTTTTATGTGTAACGGAAAAGAGTTGCGATTTCTTCTTATTCCTATAGAACGTCTAGTAACAAGAATATGAAATCGTAAATAGCAAAAAATTCTTGCCTTGGGCGGTCTAAGTCTAAGGAAATACAAAAAATCCACTTATACAACAATTTCATCCACATCGAATTTATATATCAGAATAGCGGATAGAGGCATCATTCAAGGGGTCAGGTCTACTTACTTTATCTTTATTTCCAATTTTATGGTGGGTTTGATAAGAATTTTTTTTCTATAACCTGTTTGTTTTATTCTAACAAGTCCTATACGGAAATGCCCGCTGAAGAGAAAATATATCTGATTATCTCTCAGCCTATATCGAATTTTAGAAACAAGAAACAAGAATTTTCTCCTTTTTTTTATTAACATTAAGAAAAAAGAATATAACTAAAATGGAATTGGCAATATAATTTTTATGCACTTTTGAAATGAAAAAAGGAAGGATTTTTTGTAATCATTATTTCTTGCCTCTGTCATATCACGAAAACCTTTCGATTTGGAACGGGGAGAGATGGCTGAGTGGACTAAAGCGGCGGATTGCTAATCCGTTGTACAATTTTTTTGTACCGAGGGTTCGAATCCCTCTCTTTCCGCCCCTTCGGATTATTTGGAACTTTCGAATTGTAAGGAATTCTGACCCCCGGATTTTCTCATAGATAAATGTACGAAATAAATCCAATTTGTAAGAAAAAATTCCCATAAATTTTAATTTGGGATTTTTACTCCTCACGTCCAGGATTACGTCCTGGGTCATTAGATAAGAATCCAAAGATAAAAAGGGAAACAAAGAATATCACTACTGTATAAACAAAGAGTTTGAGAGTAAGCATTACATAATCTCCAAGATTTTTTTTTAAGGAATAGATTACCCGTTTTTCCTTACCGCACAGATCCACGAGGATGATTTTTTTTATTTTGACACCTAAAAAATGCAAAAATCCATTCTAAAAAAAATTGCAAGAATTGCTTTATTTTATAATAAGCAGTCTTATCAATGTGGAAGAATTTGAATTTTAGAATCAAAAGTTCATAATATAAGACTTCTCGGCTCTTCTACATTTTTGCATTTTTTTGGAATGAATACATGATTCAATTTGGGAGACAAAACAAAATAGTAAACATTTCATCGAAAACTTACAGCAGCTTGCCAAACAAACGCTAATAGAAAAAAGAGTACAGGTATGACAGGCATAACATCCACGATTGGGTTGAAAATGGCATAAGCTTCAGGCAATTTGGCTAAGAAAAAACTAGTCGGATAAAGACCAGAATTAAAACAGATAGAGGTTAAACTAAGTATATTAGGCATACCAAGCATTTCGTTCTTGTAGAGTAGATAATTGGATTTTGATTGAGTTATTTTTCTAAGGGAAAAAAGCAAAAGAAAGGGTGGATTCAAAATCCTTTTTTCTTCGGACTTTCCCAAACACAAAATACCTCCTTGTATTCGCATTCTCAAATGAGAATGGAAGAAATTCGACTTTCATATAATATCTTAATAGAATTCCATGTAATGATCAATGCATTTTTTGGATTCTATATTATCCGCATGTCTAGAATCCTAGCAAGAAAATATCCCTCATTTTTTAGGTAATTGAAGTGGGATTGACGAATAATATATAAAAATAATACTGTTTATTAGTGTCGGATAAAACGAAATGGGGCGTGGCCAAGTGGTAAGGCAGCGGGTTTTGGTCCCGTTATTCGGAGGTTCGAATCCTTCCGTCCCAGATTTATCTTTCATGAAACGAAAGATAGAATCGTATTGTGCCCTGCACGACACAAAAGCTTATTAAAGATAATAATTATTTCTTATGAACTCTTAAATTAGATGCATTTCTAAGGATTCTTTTTCTTTCTCAGAAAACAAAATCAAAAGGCAAGTCCAGCCAAATTGAATATCTTTATTTTTCATTAAAAATTTTTGTCTGTCAGGCACGTTCAGGATATGCTCCTGCTACTCATTACTCATATGTGTATGTGTTTTCAAATTCTAACTTTTTAGATAAACTTTATGCTCCATACCCATGAAGTGGGAATTCTTACAGGATACATTTGACACCTAATGTCAAGAAAAAGGGGTTTCCTTTCTACGGATAAAGACTAGATTTTTCTATTAGAGATAAATTTATATATTCTGTCTACTCGACTTTGGAATTGATTGAAAAAAAAAAAATCATACTTTTCTTATTTTTAATTTTTAGTTCTTTCTGTTACCTAAAAGAAAGAATGCTATAAGTAAAAGCAAAGACCTTAATTTTACTTTACATTACACTAATTTTTTTTACTTCATTTTTTCGTTCTTTTGTTACTCCTTTTATTCCTGTCGAAGAACTATGAAAAATTTATAACTAACAAAAAACTGCTAATCTTTTCATTGGCATAGTTTACTTGTTGGAGAAGAGTTGATTCTTCTCATTTCAGGATTGATCATATTGAGTTCTCTGTTGAGGATGGAAATTCAATAATAAATAAGTCTTAAGCAAACTATTTTATTCCTCTTTTTCAAACTATGTTTCATTCATATGATAGAATATGGATTTAAATAAATTGGATCCTTGCAGAGTCTTCCCCGATAAATACTTATTTTTTTTATCCACATTTCTCCATAGATAGCAAGTTTGAATTAGTATACAAAACCAATGACTATTCATGATTCCATCCATATTGGATCAATTCTTGATACCACTTTGCAATGAAATTAGAGGGATGTTATGGTAAAACTTCGTTTAAAACGATGTGGTAGAAAGCAACGTGCGACTTGAAGGAAATGATCGATTGTGGATTTTTCTATCCACCATTTTCCATAGTAATGAAAATGCTCTTGGCTCGACATAGTCTGTTCTATTTGTCCCGAACCGAATTCGCGCTGGGTTGTTTGTAAGTAAATAGTACATGATGGAGCTCGAAAAGACCGAATTGATTTTTTATGAAGGGAACGAATCTAGGGTTAGTGAAAACTAATAAATTAGGCCAACTTTGTTAGTCTATCCTTAATATAGAAATTGATATAGAAATTGAAAGGTTAAAAAATAAGAAAAGGTCTAATTTTGGAAGATTGGAAAACTTTTTCGATTAAAAGTCTATCAGAATCAATCGTTCATATTCGATTTCTCTAGAAGAGGAAAATGCTTTATTGAAGGAAATAAGAAAAAAAGAAAGGGTATGTTGCTACTCTTTTGAAAGAAAAAAGAAAAGGAATTCCCGAAGTAATGTCTAAACCCAAGGATTTCACAAATCAAAGATAAAGGATTCCGGAACAAGTAAACATGATTTTCAACCATCTCAACATTAGATCAGAATAAGGAATAAAAGTCAATTTGTTTGAGATGAGATAAAGAAAAGAGTTTAGAGACGACTCAAAAAATTTCGAAGGATTTATCCTTTGAATTCTGTCAGTCAAAATTAGCCAACTTGAGTCATGAGTATAAATGAAATTTGTTTTTTCTTTTCTTTAAGGAAATTAATGCAAGTCATAATCTAATTTCTATCTACTTGTATTATAGACAGAAATTGGAATCATTTTCTCGAGCCGTATGAGGAGAAAACCTCCTATACGTTTCTAGGGGAGGGGTTGTTTATCTACATCTATCCCAATAAGCTATCTATCGAATCGTTGCAATTGATGTTCGATCTCGAAGAGAAGGAAGAGATCTTCAAAAAGTTGGTTTTTATGATCCGATAAAGAATCAAACTTGTTTAAATGTTCCAGCTATTCTCTATTTCCTTGAAAAAGGTGCTCAACCTACAAGAACAGTTTATGATATTTTAAGGAAAGCGGAATTTTTTAAAGATAAAGAAAGAACTTTAAGTTAATTGAAAAACTAAATGAATAAAAAATAAAAAGTAGGGGGGGTCGTTAATATCCCTTAATTATTTAGACACAATTTGCCTCTTTTTTAGTCCTATTTTTTTGCTGCATTTATGTCGTGCCAATCCAACAAAAGTCCTTATTTAATTTCCTTATTTGTATCTAATTGTTTTTCTTACCTTTGTATTTCTATTGACAAAGGTCTATTGAACAGCTAGAATTTGTAGCTAGATAGGTCTCTTTATCGTCACTCCATATTAGGTATTTCTGTCTACACTTTGCTCAAATGATAGGGTTGCCCCCCCTTGCATGTACTTTCATATAATATTTTTCTATTTAAATGCTAAAAAAATAACAATTTTGCTATTATGATTGGGGCCGCTCCGTGAAATTTAACCGATCTGTTTATTTTAGTATTTGAGTGTTTTTAATGGGTGATAAAATCTTTCTTTTGATGTCTTGCTAATTCAATGTTTTGACAGGAGCGTCCGGTGTAATTCCATCGATTTTTGGATTTCGATCGTGTCTAAGAGATCCTATTTTATCTGGGTTGCTAACTCAATGGTAGAGTACTCGGCTTTTAAGTGCGACTATGATCTTTTACACATTTGGATGAAGCAACAAATTCGTCCAGACTCTTGGTAGAGTCTAGAAGACCACGACTGATCCTCAAAGGTAATGAATGGAAAAAATAGCATGTCGTAATAAAATCAATTTCTTTTTTTTTTTTTAGTATAAAAAATTCCGATTTTCTGGGTCTAGTGAATAAATGGATAGAGCTTGGCTCTAATTCTGGTAAAATAAAAAGCAACGAGCTTAACTTCTTAATTGAAATGATTCCCCGATCTAATTAGACGTTAAAAATAGATTAGTACCTGATGCGGGGAAAGGTTGGGTTTCCCTATCGGTGGACCCTTTAATTTTTTTTAGGAATCCTAATTATTCTTGATTATGGATTGAAAAGGAATGTTATGAATTGAATGTGTAAAAAAAGCAGTATATTGATAAAGAGACTCTATTCCAATCCAAAGTCAAAAGAGCGATTGGCCTGCAAAAATAAAAGATTTGTTCTTTTTTGTAATTAGAACAAACCTAAACTAATTAGGTAGAAAAGGAGCAGAAAAAGATCTATGGATTAGACTCCCTTTCTTTTCAGGGTTTGTTTAAAAAAATGTAACACCCTGTTCTGACCATATTGCACTATGTATCATTATTTGATAAATCGAGAAATGCTTTTTTTCTCTGATTCAAGTAGAAACACAAATGGCAAAATTCGAAGGGTATTCAGAAAAACAAAAATCTCGTCAACAATACTTCGTTTACCCATTTCTCTTTCAGGAATATATTTATGCATTTGCCCATGATTATGTATTAAAAGGTTCTGAACCTGTGGAAATTTATGGTTGTAATAACAAGAAATTTAGTTCACTACTTGTGAAACGTTTAATTATTCGAATGTATCAGCAGAATTTTTGGATTAATTTGGTTAATCAGCCTAACCAAGATCGATTGTTGGATCACAGCAATTATTTTTTTTTAGAGTTTTATTCTCAGATTCTATCTGAGGGGTTTGCGATCGTTGTAGAAATCCCACTTTCGCTAGGGCAACCATCTTGTTCGGAAGAAAAAGAAATACCAAAGTTTCAAAATTTACAATCTATTCATTCAATATTTCCTTTTTTAGAAGACAAATTTTTGCATTTACATTATCTATCACATATAGAAATACCCTATCCTATCCATTTTGGAATCTTGGTTCAACTCCTTGAATACCGAATCCAAGATGTTCCATCTTTGCATTTATTGCGATTCTTTCTCAACTATTATTCAAATTGGAATAGTCGTATTACTTCAATGAAATCCATTTTTCTTTTTTCAAAAGAAAATAAAAGACTATCTCGATTCTTATATAACTTTTATGTATCAGAATATGAATTTTTCTTGTTGTTTCTTCGTAAACAATCTTCTTGCTTACGATTAACATCTTATGGAACCTTTCTGGAACGAATCCACTTTTTTAGGAAGATGGAACATTTTGGGGTAATGTACCCAGGGTTTTTTCAGAAAACCATATGGTTCTTTATGGAGCCTCTTATGCATTATGTTCGATATCAAGGAAAGGTAATTCTTGCATCAAAAGGAACTCTTCTTTTTCAAAAGAAATGGAAATCTTATCTTGTGAATTTCTCGCAATATTTTTTCTCTTTTTGGGCTCAACCCCAAAGGATTTGTCTAAACCAATTAACAAACTCTTGCTTCGATTTTCTGGGGTACCGTTCAAATGTACCAATAAATACTTTCTTAGTAACAAATCAAATGCTGGAGAATTTTTTTCTAATAGCTACTCGAATGAAAAAATTCGATACCACAGCCCCTGCTACTCCCCTCATCGGATCCTTATCAAAAGCTCAATTCTGTACTGGATCGGGGCATCCTATTAGTAAACCCATTTGGACTGATTTATCAGATTGGGATATTCTTGATCGCTTTGGTCGAATATGTAGAAATCTTTTTCATTATCATAGTGGATCTTCGAAAAAACAGACTTTGTATCGACTAAAATATATACTTCGACTTTCATGTGCTAGAACTTTAGCTCGTAAACATAAAAGTACGGTACGAACTTTTATGCAACGATTGGGTTCGGTATTTTTAGAAGAATTTTTTACGGAAGAAGAGCAAGTTTTTTCTTTGATGTTCTCCAAAACAACTCACTTTTCTTTCCATGGATCATACAGTGAGCGTATTTGGTATTTGGATATTATCCGTATTGATGACCTGGTGAATCCTCTTACTCTTAATTAATCCTTAGACAAAACTAATAAACTAGAAATGATTGATATCAAGATAAAACTTTCACATTTTCCATTCTGAAATGTTCCCCTAAATAAAAATAAATAGTAGGTGAATCAATTTACTAATAAAAAAATTAGTGTACTTCCTCCTCGGAATAGAAATAGGCTATTTCTACATAGGGAAAGTCGTGTGCAATGAAAAATGCAAGCACGATTTGGGGAGGGATTTTTTTGTTCTATTGTAACAAAGAAGAATTATCTACTCCATCCGACTAGTTCCGGGTTCGAGTCCCGGGCAACCCATATGGAAAATAGAAAAGAGCAATCTGAGTTTTGAATTTTTAATCACTTTATTTACAAAATTTTTTGGTTTGGTTAATTTAGTTATATGGAAATCTAATCGTTTCCAATCGTTGGGGCTTGCTTGGTTGACATTGGTATATAGTGCATATTATACTGTTAAATAACAAGCCTTCTATTATCTATTTTTTTCTAGTTAATATGTGTGCTTGGGAGTCCTTGCAATTTAAATAAACCAAGATCTTACCATGACTGCAATTTTAGAGAGACGCGAAAGTACAAGC